>JGI1221J13441_10000031_pt1 | contig 82897 bp, 86 predicted proteins | sample LakVidmifraction_4_FD_13441 | JGI IMG/M metagenome (IMG submission 13441) | reverse complement strand
TTATGCATCTGCTTGAACTTAAGGCAGACTTTATCAAAATAGATGGTTCTATCATCAAAAATATCCTGCTTGACAAAAATTCACAAATACTCACCCAAACGATCGTGTCAATGGCCAACAAGCTCAACATGAAAGTCATTGCCGAATTTGTTAGTTCAAAAGAGATACTTGATGCAGTCATGCTCCTGGGTGTCGATCATTCACAGGGTTATTATCTTGGTGAACCCAAACCATACTTGCTTACTTAGTATTCTCCAATAAAGAATGCTAAAATAAAAGTCATACGCATATGAAACAAGAGGGAATATAATGAAAAATAAAATAACTAATACACAAACTTCTTCCTCTTCCTCAAAGCCAGGTTCTTTTTCCTCAGGGGGGGGGACGAAACGTTTGCGTCTAATCTTTCTCAGCCCGGTAGTGATTATTACTGTCATTATGATGCTTGCGTTGAGTATGACATCCTACAAACACATGAATGATACTATTAATGATGATGATATTCACATCACTACTTCAACCCAGGATTTTTATAATAAAAGTGTTAGCCATGATATACAGATCATGCAGGCGACTATGTATGCATTGGCACAAGATGAAAAACTATCCGATTTATTAGCTCAGGGTGACAGGGCAGCATTACTACACTATACTGCACCTCTTTTTGAAAATCTCAAACGTGACTTCAGTATTACACATTTCTCCTTTACTGGAACAGACAAGGTCAACTTACTGCGTGTGCATGCCCCATCTCGCTATGGCGACGTTATCGATCGTTTTACAATGCAAAAGGCACAGAACAGTGGTTCACCCGCACACGGTGTTGAGCTGGGACCTTTGGGCACATTTACTTTGCGGCTCGTTGCACCATGGTACAATAAACATACACAGACATTGATCGGCTATGTTGAATTAGGCATAGAGATAGACAACGTTATCGATAAACTTCAGGATGACATCGGTGTACGGGGTTTCACGCTTATCAACAAAGAGTTTCTTGATCGGGAGACATGGGAGAAGCGGATATCTTTTGGGCATAAGTCTCACTGGGATCTTTTTCCCAAATTTGTGTTAAACGAAAAATACACAGATAAGATTTCGATTCTCTTGGCTGAAAGAATCTCGAATGGTGAACGCATTACAAATAATAGTATCCTATATATGGAGAAGGAAAATACTTTTTACCGTGTAGACGTTCTACCACTACAAGATGCCGGTGGCCGCTATGTTGCACAAATGATACTATTTATAGACATATCTAAAGAGGTAAGAAGTGCAAATAAAACAGTCTATCTTGTCAGTATATTTGCACTTATTATGGGAGGTGTATTGATTCTTTTTTTCTACTTGTTGGTTGGTAGAGTCGGTCAGCATATCGAAACTAATGAGAATGAGTTGCGGAAACTTTCCAGGCATGATGGCCTCACTGGTTTGTATAATCATCGAACCTTTTACATGCTACTAGAAGAAGAGTTAGAACGTGCATACCGTTACAAGCATTCTCTTTCACTACTGATGCTTGACATTGATCACTTTAAAGAGGTCAATGACACCTGTGGTCACCCGGCAGGCGATATGGTCTTGCGGAGTTTAAGTAAACGCCTGAAAGACCGTATGCGTACTACCGACTGGGTATGCAGATATGGGGGAGAAGAGATAATGGTGATCCTGACTGAAACAGATATCCCAATGGCTGAAAACATAGCTGAAGATCTGCGTATCCTGATAGAGGAGGAACCTTTTGATATTGGTAATGGTCAATCCATCAGCATTACCGTTAGCATTGGTATCGCGACGTATCCTGTACACGCTCAAGAGGTTCAAATGCTCGTTTCTAAGACTGATAAAGCTTTGTACAAAGCCAAAGAGAGCGGCCGTAATTGTGTCTGTGTCTATCAACCACAAGTGTAAGATTATTGGTTGGGGTGTAGTGATATTTAATAAAACCCTTTTAGAGCTACCACTTAAGTTTTTTGAGGCACAATAAAAAACAAGAATTGACAATCAAGGGGAGGTATCATGACAATGGCAGAACAGACAAAAAAAATTCTAATAGCACTTTTATTGGCTGTGATTGCATTTGGAATGATGATATCATTTTTCACACTTCAACAGTCACTGATGGTGGCAACAATTGTCTTGATGGTGACACTTTGGACCAATGAAGGATTACCACTTGCTGTGGTCTCACTACTTCCCATCATTTTTTTTCCTGCAGCTGGAGTTTTGACAACAAAAGAAACAGCAGTTAACTATGCCAACCCTATCATCTACCTCTTTTTGGGTGGATTCATGATCGCTATTGCGGTAGAGAAAACCGGTCTGCACAAGGTGATAGCCAGTAGAATGTTGAATCTTTTTCCAAGCTCTGTGAGAGGTATCATCTTTGCGTTGATCATCACATCGGGACTTTTAAGTTCTGTTCTTTCCAATACTACAACTACCCTCCTTTTACTACCCATCGCGCTTTTCCTGACAGAAGATGTAAAACTCAAAATGCGTCTGGCATTGGGAATTGCTTACGGAGCAAGTATCGGGGGTATCTTGACACCTATCGGTACACCGCCAAACCTTATACTAATGGGTATTATGGAAGAGTTAGGTATGGAGGCTATCCCTTTTGTACAGTGGATGGTTATGGTAGCCCCTTTGGTTCTTGTGATGTTTGTCGTAGTAGGTTTTGTACTGGGATTAGGCGTTAAAAATCTACACATCGAAGCTGATCTTACCACAAAACAGCTTGATGGAAATCAGAAGAAAGTACTCTATGTTATCTTTGGATTGATCGTCATGCTTTTAGTGAATGCTCCTATAAAGCCGTATTACAATGGGCTGGGTCTGAGTGAGCCAGGTATATTGCTTACTGCAGGATTACTCCTTTTCGCTCCGCCTTTTTCTATTTTGGACTGGTTGAAGGATAAAGAGCGTATCCCCTATCGTATTATGTTTCTTTTTGGTGCCGGTTTTGCGATTGCAGAAGCATTTACAAAGACGGGTATGGCTAGTGAAATTGCTTCACATCTCATAAGCTTTGCAAACATACCGATGGTTCTTTTTTTACTTGTCATTACCACGATGGTGACCTTCACTACAGAGATTACCAGCAATACGGCACTGATCTCCATTATGCTTCCTATTCTTTACAAGGTGGCGGAACAAACAGGTTTAGATGCAACACTCATCATGATGGTTGCAACGATCGGTGCTTCCTATGCCTTTATGCTGCCTATCGCCACACCACCTAATGCTATTGCTATGAGTTCCGGCGTGGTTTCTATCAAAACAATGGCAACTTACGGTATCGTCTTTAACATAGTGGGTATTTTACTCATCGTAGCTGTAGCTCAATCATTTTGGCTTCACTTACTGTAGATAGTTTATCTGCTTCGGCACATTTGTGAATAGTTTCTCTTTATTCCATCTCTAATGTCATCAGATACATCTCTTCACCATCCACTACAGATACCTCTGTACTTAGACAATGTGCACATTGATATCGTACTTCGCTTTGTTCACTTTCTTTGTTGCAGGCATTACAGTAGAGCTTAAGATCTTGAATGTTCATCACAAACTCTGCTCCATCACATACTGTCTTCTCTTTGAATGTTTCAAAAGCTCTTTCCAGTAGATATGGCTCCACTCCGCTGAGTTTTCCTATCTTTGTCACCACTTTGATGACCTTTGTTGAACTGTTGGCTTTGGCATGATCTTCACATTGCTCCAAAAGAGCTTGGACTATAGAGTATTCATGCATCTCGTTAACATATCCTAGGCAAAAGTTCACCTTTTGGTAAATCAAGATAACGGCTGCTCCCATATGCGGAATGAAGGATAACCTTTCCCGGTTTTCTCATACTCACCTGACCGATAACAGTCGCTTTACTCGTAACATCTATTTTCTGAAGCGCCGCTATTGCCAAGTGTGCATCCCCTGGAGATACAGCAAGAATAAATGTTCCCTCATTGGCAAAATCAAAAGCTTCAAAACCGAACAGTTCACATATCCCCTGCACGGCTTCATCTACCGGTACACTTGCTTCTTCTATTTCCAAACAAACAGCGCTTTGTTCAGCCCATTCGTTAAGTACGGCAGAAAGACCGCCACGCGTGGCATCACGCATCGCAGAGATAGTGATATTGGCATCTATCAATGCTTGAACTGCTGGCCATAATGTGGCACAATCACTCTGAAGGTCACCGCTTATTCCCAAACCTTCACGTTCCATTAGAATCGCTGCACCATGTCGTCCTACATCACCAGAAACGATAATGACATCCTCTTCATGAAGATTATTCGCCGAAATCCCCTCTTTTTCAATCTCTGCTATGCCAGAGGTATTGATAAATATCTGGTCTACTGCACCTTTAGGAACCACTTTAGTATCGCCACAGACGATTTTCGCACCACTTTGTTTAAGTTCTTCTGCCATTGCTTTGACGATAGACTCCAGATCATCAAAAGCAAATCCTTCTTCAATGATAAAGGCAGAACTCAGATAGAGTGGTTTCGCACCCATCATAGCAAGATCATTTACTGTACCTGCGATAGCAAGTTTACCGATGTTCCCTCCATTGAAAAAAATGGGACTTACCGTAAAACTGTCTGTTGTGAAGGCGATCTTATTTTTGACTTCCAGGATCGCTGCATCCTCTGCAGCTAGTAGTACATCATTGGAAAAATAACGATAAAACAGATCATGTATGAGGCTATTGGTTTCTTCACCCCCACCACCGTGGCTTAGTTGTATCTGTTTACGATTCGGCATTTAGTGCCTCACTGTAGTGAATTTCACATAAATCATTTAGTGATGTATTGCACTGCGTTTTAACGCTTGTAATTCTTCTCATTTAAATTTCTCCATATCGGTAATAAGCATTACATGCACCTTCTGAACTTACCATGCAGCTGCCCATAGGATTATTGGGAGTACAAGCGGTTCCAAAGACTTTGCAGTCATTGGGTTTAGCCAGTCCCTTGAGAATCGTTCCGCAGATACAGAGTTTATGGTCATCAATCGGTTCTGTTGGTAGTATATCGGCAAATATCTTTTCTGCATCATAAGCAGAATACTGCTCTTTTAGTATAAATGCACTATGAGAAATGTCACCTATACCACGCCAGCGAAAATGTTCACGCGGTTCCATAAACTTTGCAATCATTTCCTGCGCTTTAATATTGCCCTCTAGTGTAACAGATCTACTGTATTGAATTTCCATTTCACAGCGATTTTCATTTTTCTGTCTTACGATCATCAAAATACTCTGCAGTACATCAATAGGTTCAAAGCCACTGACAACCACAGGGGCTGCATACATCTTAGGTAATGGCTGATAAATCTTTGCGCCACTGATTACACTGACATGCGAAGGACCTATGAATGCATTGATCTTTGCCTGACCATCTGCCATAATGGCATCCACTGCCGGAGGAACAAGGACATGGTTGATATGGAAATAAAGATTGCAGATACCTCGTTTTTCTACCTGCTCAAGCAATGCTGCCGTCATAGGTGTTGTTGTTTCAAAACCTATGGCAAAGAAGATCACCTTTTTATCCGGATTTTCCAGTGCTATTTTGATCGCATCCAAAGGGGAATAAAGCGCTCTGATGTCACATCCTTTAGCCCGTTCCAAAGCCAACGAACTTTTTGAACCTGGAACACGGATCATATCACCCAAAGTCAATAAAATACTGTTTTCCATTTGTGCCAAGGCAATAGCATGATCAATGCGTTCTTTAGGCATGATGCACACGGGGCAACCTGGACCATGTATGAAATCAATATTATCAGGAAGCAGCTGTTTTAGACCATATTTCATAATTGTATGGGTGTGACCGCCACACACTTCCATGATTTTTAACGGCTCTTTTAAGAGTTTTGCTTCATGGGTAATCGTTCGAGCCAACACTTTGATGACAGCAGGGTCACGAAATCCATCATACAGATCTTTGAGCTGCAGTTCACTCATACTTCGCCTCGATTGACACAGTTATCATCTGATTCAATAACTTGCTGTCTCTCTTCCTCTTCCATCGCTTCAAGCATTTCTCTATATATTTCTAGGCTTTGTAATGCTTCTGCTTCATCTATTTTGTTCATCGCAAATCCAACATGAATGAGTATATAGTCACCTATATTTATCTCATCGCCCATCAAATCAAGGCTTACTTGACGTTTGATTCCCATTGTATCAACAGTAGCCATATTGTTTTCATCAACTTCAACTACCTTACTTGGTATAGACAGACACATATTAACCTCTCATTTTTCGTTTAAAATTAATCCAGTCCACAACGGATTGAACTGATTTGATATCGTTTATATTGACTTCCAATATATCTACATTGGGTTTAATACGTCTGGCTTCAGCTTTTTCATGTTCAATGTCATACGTGAAGTACGGTAAGAGATCTGTTTTTGTGATGAGTACAAGATCGGCTTGACGGAACATTACAGGGTACTTGGCTATTTTATCTTCACCCTCCGGCACCGACACAAGAACAATGTTCAGGTGTGTACCCACATCATAGGAAGCCGGACAGACAAGATTCCCCACGTTTTCCACAAAACAAACATCCAGATCATCCAGTGGCATATCATGTAATCCTTTATGCACCATAAAGGCATCTAAATGACAAGCTGAACCTGTTTGTATTTGCATTGCAGGGATACCTTTTGCTTTAAGTCTGTCAGCATCTTTTGTCGTCTCTAAATCACCCTCAACCACACCAAATTTAAAATCAGCCACATCCGACATATGTTCCAACAGCGTAGTTTTTCCAGAACCTGGACTGGACATAAGGTTAATACCTAGAATGCCTTTACTGTTAAAATGCTGTCTGTTTTGCTCTGCTTCATGGTCATTTTTATCTAAGATCTTTTGGATCACGGAGATGGTTTTAGCATCATTGAGTTGCGGGTTATGATGTAAATGCTCATGTGCTTTTTGATGGTCGTGAGAATGAACATGCTCTTCATCTCCATGACTATGCGCCATTGCATTATCTGTTATACTGCATCCACAATCTGTACACATACTTTTTCCTTTATCCTAATAATATATTGGTTCCAACAAGCAGAGAAACTAAACCAGCAGTTGCAAATGCTCTTCTTACATTTTGCAGGTTGCCCAAAAAGTTTTGATTCACATACAATATAAGCATACCAAATGTTATAAATACAAACATCACTCCAAGTGTAAACAGACCTACCATTGTTAAATCTACCTCACCGCCTTGCACAGCACTAAGTGTGATCAACATTCCTCTCACACCACCTGCACCCATTAAAAGGCCTAATGAGAAGGAAGAACTGTTTGCTACAGCATTATGTTCATGTGACTTACTAAACCAAATATGTATATGTTCTTTATCTTCATGCCTATGTTTTCCTATCTGAATACGATGTGTGAAAACCATAAAAAGCAGATACATACCCATACCCATAATTACTATGGCAGAGATTACATCCCCATAGGCTAAAATATCTTCGGATAATTCTGTGTGTTGCAGAATTTTTGCAAAGATAAAAAGGCTAAGACCATGTCCTATGGCAAAAAGTGAAGTGATCAATAAGGTTTTTCGTTTATTCTTTCCTATGGAAAAATCAGCAATAGCAGTAAGATGATCCGGACCAAATGCATGTAATATACCATACCAAAAAATGAGTACTAACCCAGCTTCCATCTTACCTTCCTTATATACTTAATTATAGAGTGTTTTCATAAAATTGTGTTTAAATATATGGTCTCTTATAGTGCTTATCATTTAGAGAGATGATGTAAGGCGTACCACGCCTGTCCAAGAGCTATTCCTCCATCATTGATAGCTGTTTCATTTTGAAAATAACACTTACGATTCTTTTCTTTACACCGTCTGCTTATTTTCTCCACCAATACCTTGTTTTGGAAGACGCCACCAGAAAAGAGTAGTGGAAGTGCAGGATATCTTTCGGAAATCTGAAAAATAATCTCTGTTACTGTATTGAAAAAGGTTGAAACGATCATTTGTTTATCTTCCATTACTATCATGGATTCTACCATCGGTTGTAGGTTGATAATACCGTTATCGATCTCAAAAGGGAAGCTTTCTATGATCTTTTCATCAACATACTGTTCCATCAACAAGCCGCTCTCCCCCTCAAAACTTGACACATGTACAATGTTTGCAAAGCTGGCTACTGCATCAAAGAGTCTTCCCATTGAACTGCTCAACGGGGCATTGATGCCCTGCTCGCATGCCCGATGTAAAATGTTGATCTCTGCTTCGGAGAACTGTTGTAATAGTGACAACTCTAGCGAATGTATTTCCTCAAGTGTATAGATTTCAAACAAGAGAACGAGTGCAGATCTGCGGGGTTCTTTAATCGCTTTCTCTCCACCCAAAAGTCGAAAAGGTGCAACATTACAGATACGTTCATAATTTTGATTATCTGCTATCATGACTTCACCACCCCATATAGTTCCATCATCACCATAACCTGTGCCATCAAATGCAAAGCCTAAAACCTTGTCATTTAACTGAAACTCTGCCATAGTTGCCAGCATATGAGCATAGTGATGTTGTACTTCAATGCTCTGTAATTTTGGATGATCAGTTTTGTATTGTTTTGCCCATTTTGTCGTCATGTATTCGGGATGTTTGTCATAAACAATGACATCAGGTTCAAAATCATAAAAACGTTTAAAGGACTGAAGTGTTCGTTCAAAATATTCAAACGCTTCCAACGAGTTCAAATCACTTATATAGGGACTCATAATGAGTGTGTCGTCAAACACTATAGCAATGCTGTTTTTTTGATTTGCCCCGACAGCGAGTATCTTTTTTTTACTTTTAAATGGCAGTTTCATACTCTTTGGGGCATACCCTCTGGCCATACGTAATGTAATCTTCTCATCACCAGCCATTTGCAGGACGCTATCATCATTGGCATTGACAATGTCACGATCATGGTCCAGCACCAGATCAACCACAGAGCCAAGTTTTTCAAGTAATTCACTGCTGTTTCGTATGATCGGCTCATCACTGCGATTTGCACTTGTTGCTACAAGAGGAACAGCAAGCTCTTTCAATAGAAGATGATGAAGTGGAGTATAAGGAAGAAAAACACCTATTTGATCAATACCAGGAGCAACAAGATCACTGATCATACTGTGAGAACGCTTGGGAACAATAACTATGGGTTTTTCTTTCGATGTGATCAGCTCTGTTTCTTTTAGAGATATCTCTGCGGATGCTTTTATCATTTCAGTATCTGGAAACATGACTGCAAAAGGTTTGACAGGTCTTTGTTTGCGTTTTCTTAGCTCTTCTACAGCCTTGGTATTGGTTGCATCGCAAACCAAATGAAAGCCGCCAATCCCTTTGACTGCGACAATACTGCCTTTTTTGATGGCATCCACTGCCAATGATACAGCTTTGGCACCCTCTCCTAATACTTTATGCTCTGTATCAAGTAATCTGAGTGTCGGTCCGCAGTCTGGACAGCTGATGGGCTGTGCATGAAAACGCCTATTAAGAGGATCAGTGTACTCATTGCGACAGGCTTCACACATCGTAAAAACATGCATGGATGTATTCGGTCTATCATAGGGAAGTGTTTCGATGATGCTGTAGCGTGGTCCACAGTCTGTACAGTTTATAAAAGGATAAGAGTATCGTCTGTTATTGTGATCATTCAACTCATGCAAGCAATTTTCGCAGATTGCTATATCGGGTGAGACCAAAGCAGACTTGTTATTTTGTGTTTCACTTTGAAGAATTTGAAAATTTTCATAGCCAATGTGCTCACCTGTTTCACTTGAGAGAGTATCGATACGGGCAAGAGGAGGCAGCTCATTCTTCAAAGCTTCGATAAATGTTTCAATAACATTATCATTACCTTCAAGCTCTACGCTTACTCCAACGGTATTGTTTAATATAAATCCATTTAAATGATAACGATGGGCAAGTTGATAGATAAAAGGACGAAAACCAACGCCTTGTACAACTCCGGTAATGTTAAGTTTTCTATTCACTTCCAAGGGTTATCGCTCCAAGTGCGACATTGGCATTGTCTATACTTAAACGCTCATTTCTGTAAATGGGATAGTTTACACTAAGAGCATTATGGGCTCGCATCAACAACTGGCGATTTTCAAATAAACTGCCACTGAGAGTCACTCCGTTAATACCGACATTGGCATCGGCATCTTCCGCCTGTTGTGCTATAAAATCCGCCAAAGAATCAATAAATCCAAAACTAAGAAGGTAGTCATCAAGCCCGGCGAGTTTAAAACTCATAGCCGAACGGATAGCAAGTCTCAGATCAAGTTGGTATCCTTCTTCTGTACTGATGACTTTATAATCAATACGAGGGCCCGATTTCCCCCCGAATTCAATGGCTGCTGATTCAAGCATTTCACATGATTTTAGTGCATCATCACCCTCATACAAACCTATAAACACAGCCGCCATAGACCAGAGTTTTGTAAGATCGGAGAAATCCGTATGCGTCTGAAACTGTACACGCTCTATTTTGTCATATAGGTCAGGAAAAGTGGTTTTAAAATTATTAACCAGTCGCATTCCTCCCTCATCCATAACTTCTATCGCTTCAAGCATATGCTTAGGCTGAGACAGGTTCACCTCTCTAAACAGTACCATGGGTGTATAGCCTATCTTGCTAGAAAAAGAAAATATAAGTGAAGTATGCTCACGGCTGAAATGTATGCCGCAGAGAGACTGATCTTCCAACCCCTCTTCAAGTACAATAGAACGCAGTGCGGCGTGTGCCGGCTCAAAGCGTATGGTATTAAGCCCCTGAGACTTTTCATGATTTGCGACATAGCGTATATAAGGTCGATTCCCTAAATCAAGTTTTGTATCAACACATAATCCATTTGTATCTCCATACGCCTGAAAACCACCAAATGCACAAAATGAGGCATTTTTTAAACCAAAGTCAGTTCTCCACGGCAACATATCACGTCCTGTTGAGATAATGACATGCTCATCTAATGCTGTAGCAACACGGAGTGTCGGTATATGATCACAAAATACTGCATCTAACCCTTTGTTCTTCAAAGCGATAGAGAGTGCCAATGTTACAGTATCATCTGCAAAGAAAACAGGATAAAAAGGTTCATTTAATTCATATTCAGAACGAAGCATTAACTTTGCTTTTAAACGAACCGAAGGTTTTTCCACCATCATCAGTGAATCTAATTCTCCCTGAGTGATAAGAAATTTCTCTGAAATATCTGTAGGATTACAAAATAATAGCCCCTCATTCTTATAGGTATTAGCATTTAAGAGTGAAAAACGACGGATACCATTATAGGTAGGTAATACAAGTTCGCCTTTTTCACTCAAAACATTTGCCAATTGTATAAAAAATGATTCCTCTGTAGTAGCTGCAATTCCCGTGAATGTAGTCAACGTCTCCATTGAGAGTACAGTTTCACTAAATCCGCAAACAGCGCAGGGAATAAAGGGATTGAATGTCTTTACCACCGTCTCTTGACATTCAGGACAGTAGGGAACTTTAAAAGACGTATGATTGTCGGATAACGATGCCGTTACACTTTCACTTTCTTCTTCTTTATGCATCTCTTCTATCGTATAATTACGCAAGAAAAGAGATTCTGGAACAAGCGTGGATATCTTCTCTGCCAATGTTTCAAGAGCAGCCTGCTCACCTGAAGCTTCTATTCTATAGAGTGTACCCTCTTTATAAAGAGAAAGTGGAAGTGCTGAGAGTTCTCTAATGCGATTTAACAGACGTGTAAATAATCCATTATCATGGATATACTCAAATTTAAACGCTATATGCATCGAGGGCCCTAAAAGAGTTTGGGAGAATAGCTTGCATATCTACTTCAGCTTTTTTTACTGCATCCACATCCAAAGTTTGTAAATAATCCAAGAGGGTTTTTTCCATTAACGGTACAGCATCAGCAACACCTTTAGAAAGAGAGAATTCTGTTGCCTCTATAATTGTTGGTACCACTCCCATGATCATCGTCCTAGGACGGTCACCTGCAAGGTCCATCATGTTAAGTGTCTGCAGCATTTCAACTTCATGTGCACTCCCCTGCCAGTCAACAGCATCAGGTACTGCATCAAAATCAAAAAAATACACTTCACCGGCTTTAACGCCATGAGCATTAATCGTATCGATGATGACCACATGGTCGTACTCAACAATGATCGGAATGAGCCTCTGTGCAAGTGTTCCACCATCAACAAGATCAAGCTGATGGTCACCTTCAAAACGGTATTTCTCTCCCATATAGTTGATAAAATGAACGCCTATCCCCTCATCGCCAAAGAGCAGGTTACCAATACCTAGTACTAATATCTTCACTGCTTATCTTCTTTATCAGCTCTTTCTTGCTCTTTTTTAAGATGGTAATCATACCCGGTAAACATCACATCAAGTGCACTATGTTTAAAGCGTATTGCAGACCAAACAACCAAATAGATGTGTATAGGAATAAAGATCAAGTAACCCCACATAGTAATATGATGGATATAACGTACTGTAGCAAGTCCACCCATCCATGCTTCAATTGCACGCATAGGTTCATATAACAACCCCCCAATACCCTGATGATAAACCTGAACATAGAGTACTAATCCAGTTATAGAAGCCACAATAACTAAGACCATGATAGCAGTGTAAGTAATAAACTGTAAAGGCCCATAAAAACCTTTTTTACGTAACTCACCGATAAAAAAGTAAGACTTTAACTGGCTAATCCAGGATTTGATACTAAAGACATCTCTGAGTGAACGTAATTCACCATCACTGTCTTTCCCGAAAAAGAAGAGATAGATTCTCAGTAAACCAGAAGAGATAAGAACAAATCCTAAGATAAAGTGCCACATAGCCCATTCGCCAAAGAGTAATTTATCAGTTGAGCCTGCTGAAGAAAGAAATGGATCAGCGATGTAAAAACCTGTAATAATAAGCCCTGTTATCACTAGCGCTCTTATCCAATGTAAAATTCGATTACTACTACTATAGACAAAATCGGGATGGTCTGAGATATATTTTTCTGTTTCTCCCATATTAACTCCTTCTCATTTATTTGTTTTAAAATTTTTATTTTAATACCCTAGCAAGCTGCCCCACTATTCATAGGATTAACTTTAAATTCACTGAGTTCTGTACCTTTCATGTCCATCACATGTACCGAACATGACATACACGGATCAAAAGAGTGAATCACTCTAAGCACTTCAAGTGGTTTGGTAGGATCTTCAAGTTTTAATCCAACCAATGATGCTTCATATGGACCGACAGTTCCATTTGCATCCATTGGTCCAGCATTCCATGTTGTAGGTACTACGGCTTGATAATTTTCAATCACGCCATTCTTAATACGTACCCAGTGACTAAGTGTTCCGCGAGGTGCTTCACCCATAAAACGTCCTGTATACTCTTTTGAAGGGTCTATTTCAAATTTAGTGTATGTACTGTCGTCAGTTTTGAGATTTTCCACCAATGAATTAAAAGTTGTAATTGCATTATCAGAAATTAGTTTAGTTTGCAGCATTCGTGCTGCTGTTCGACCTAATGTAGTAAATAGTGCGCCGACTGGTAAGCCTGTTCGTTTTAGAAATGCGCCGACTTCAGCTTGAACTTTTTTATTACCTCTGGCATAATTGACAAGCAAACATGACAGAGGCCCTACTTCCATCGCTTCATTGTCGTAGCGTGGTGCTTTGACCCAAGAGTATTTTTCAGATTCGTTGATAATTTTTGCTTCACCGTTTACGGTGTCCCCATCGATGAAACCGGTATATTCAGGCTCGGTAACTCCCTCATAAGGCTGTAAAGGAGTAGTGCCTTTATACCAAGCGTGCGTGACATCTTCTTCGATCATCATATCGTCAATATCATATACTTTAGAGATATCACCATTTTTGATGTACCCACTTTGGAAAAGGTTTTCTGTACGATTGAGCATAAAGGCATCCGCAGTTAGGAAGTTTTTCACACCCACACCACCAAGAACACTCTCTTCTGTACCATATGCTTCTGCTGCCATCACAATATCTGCCTGATATGCACGATCGATAAAATCTTTGACAATTTTATACTTCTCTCTCCACTGAGACAAACGAGTAGGACTCAATATATCACGTACACAGGTAACACCACCAACCACGAGACTTTGAGGATGTGGCTGTTTAGCACCAAAAATAGCAAACATTTGTGCGGCTACACGTTGCACTTCTAGTGCTTTGAGATAGTGTGAAAGTGCAATAAGGTTTTGTTCCGGAGAAAACTTATAGGTTCCATTTCCCCAATATGCATTGGCAAATGGCCCAAGTTGTCCTTTATCAACAAAACTTTTAACACGCTGTTGTACGGCTGTAAGCTCATCTGTACCCGTTGCAATAGGCAGATCAGCATATTTGAAAGCCAGTTTAGAAGCTTTTTCAGGATCTGCACTCAATGCCGAGACTACATCAACCCAGTCGAGTCCATGTAAATGATAAAAATGAACCATATGGTCATGCATATAAAGAGATTCATTTAAGAGAGACCGTACCAATTTTGCATTATAAGGTGCTTCTACCCCTAAAGCATTTTCCACCGCTTCGACTCCGGCTTTATAGTGTGAATAGGTACAAACACCACAAATACGTTGTGCCATAAGACCTGCATCACGAGGATCACGACCTTTAAGAATGAGCTCAATTCCTCTCCATAATGTAGATGAAGAGTAGGCTTTTTGTACAACATCGTTTTCATCAACTTCCACTTCTATACGCAGATGCCCTTCAATTCTTGTTATAGGATCAATTACTACACGTCTATTAGCCATAACTTAGTCCTCCTTCTCTTCATTTTTATTCATAAATATACTCGTAACGGCATGTGCCCCAATACCAACTAATGTGGCAGTTAAAAGTGTTGTTCCAATCTTATCAACAGTGGAATTAAGTCCCATAACAAGATGTGATTTAATGGGCTTTTCTAACGGTCCCATTGTGTCCCAAAAATCCGGTTCAGAACATCCCATACAGCCATGCCCTGCACCAATAGGCCAGTTCAGATGCTGGTTAAACCGTTCTGTTGAACAGTTATTGAATGTATAGGGTCCTTTACACCCTTGTTTATAGAGACACCATCCGTCTTTTGCTCCTTCATCACCAAAGCTTTCTACAAACTCTCCAGCATCAAAATGTCCGCGACGCTCACAAAGGTCATGAATACGATTACCATAAGCCCATTTTGGACGATGGTAGCGGTCTAGTGCCGGTAATGTACCAAAGAGTAAGTAGTGCATGAGTGTTCCCACAATATTCGACGCACTAGGTGGACAACCCGGTACATTAATAACGGGTTGAGAAATAACCTTATCTACACCTTTTGCCCCCGTAGGATTTGGTGCAGCTGCCTGAATGCCTCCAAAAGCTGCACAAGTACCTATAGAAAAGATCGCTGCAGCATCCTTAGCAGCTTCAGTAACGACAGATAGTCCCGTTCTACCTTGTGCTCCCAATGTTAGGTACTGTCCATTCATAGCTGTTGGTACTCCGCCTTCTACAAGTAGAACATAACGACCTTTATAGGTTTCAAGAGCATGCGCAAGATTTGCTTCTGCCTGCCAACCTGCTGCAGCCATAAGAGTTTCATGGTATTCAAGAGATATATAATCGAAGATAAGTGAATCAATGGTTGGTGCATCAGAGCGAATAAGTGATTCACTACAACCTGTACACTCTGCCATATGCAGCCAAACTAACGGAACACGATCTGCCAGTTTAGCCGCTTCTGCAAATAAAGGAGTGAACTGAGACGGTAAAGCAAGCATTGCAGTGACACCAGCAGCCCATTTCATGAAGTCACGTCGTTCTATACCACGTCCTTCAAGCATCTGTTCAACTGATTCTTCTTTAATGGATGGCAACTCAGACAATGCCCGTACACGATCTTTTGCTTTTGCATACAATGCATCAAAACTATTCATATTCAACTCCTTTTATTTTATAATATATTAGTATATCATATAAGAATCAAATAGTATATATTTTTATCTATATACTATAATAGTATATACTTATACCTACTTCTAGAACCACCCCTTCAACATAAGATACCAATACATAGGTTTCAACTGATATAGATCAAATGCCCACCACATGAATCGTGGTTCTGCAGGATCCAAGAATGGTATAGTAGGTGCTAGGCCTTTATAGTTAAATTCTGCCATGATTATTTCACCATATTCCACTTTGAGAGGACATACGGTATAACCATCGAATTTTTCTTTAAGTGATTTATCTTCAAGTGCAGAAACGAGATTACCTACAACGATCGGTCCGTGATGTCTTGCGGACCCGCCTGTCTTACCAAGTGGAATACCACATACATCACCGATACCAAAAACATTTTTGTATCTTCTATGCTGCAGTGTTTCCTGATCTACTTCCAGCCAACCTTTTGCTGTACCTTTTTGCCAACCCAAAAGAGAATCTACTAAAGCCTGAGGCGGTCCCATAGGTGGTACCACATGAATGAAATCATATGACATGTCAACCATTCTTTTTTCTTCAGACATAAAATACTCTTCAAGATCTTCATCGTATTCACCTTTTACTTCATACGTTTCTTCAAAAGTTGCCACCTTGTTCTTTACATCCATAGAAACAAGATTATGTCTGAACTTGTTGGTAATGGTGTCATATCTCTTCTGTACTTTGACTAATGATGCTTCAATCTCAGGGTAGCTAAAAAGTTTTGAAGTATTTGGAGCAAAAATAAAATTAGCGCCTAAACCATCTTTTTTCAAATAATCTGCACTAAGATAGAGTATTTTTTGTGGTGCTCCTCCACATTTAATAGGTGTATTTGGATGTGTATAAATAGCTGTTGGTTTTTTTCCTGAAGCAGCTGCTTCTTTCAGTGCTTCAAACCATTCCCAGGTTACTTCACCCCCTTTAGCGGTACCTTTCTCAAAATTATTCAAATAAACACTTGAGATACCATTTTTACCAATATCATCTTCAGTTAGACCTTTGATCCAGTTATAATGGTATACAATCCCTGTGGCAACAACCATGTAATCATAAGGCACTTCTTCACCTGCACGAGTAGTAACCTTATTATTGTCAGGGTCAAAAGATGCTACTTCATCTTTAATCCAATTGACATCATCAGCAATATAGTCTTTATTATCTTTCACTATATCCTCTAAAGTATAAAGTCCAGCAGCCATAAAAATTTGTCCTGGCTGATAAATATGTGTTTCATTTGGTGCGATAATGGTTATATCAGCATTTGGCAAAGCACTGTGAAGTCTTGCGAGTGCCATGATACCACCTGATCCACCACCTACAACCAGGATTTTCGCTTTTTTATCACTTTTACTACTAGTTTCTTCAGCCTGCAAAGAAGATGGCATTCCCATTACGCTGGCTGCACCACCAAGTCCTATCAGCTTAAGTGCATCTCTACGACTTAAGCTCTCATCACCTTTTCCATGTAATACATCTATGACTGCCTGACTCTGTGTTATCTTTTTCTTTTTCATTTTAAATTCCCCTTTGATTTATCCTAAATTATAAGATAAAATTAATTTATAGAAACTGAATAAGAGAATAACTTATATAGACATCTTAAATAATAACGAATATTAATATTATGTCTAAAAAGAATCTGAATCTATGATAGGAATTGGCTTTGTTCTGACCGCATTTATTAGTCAAATTTCCATAAATACTATTCATTGATAGTCATTAGCCCTCTTGTGTTATAATGTTATCATACAAAAATAAGGTTATACGACAGTGGAAAACCCATCAGTAAAAACACAAAAATTTATCTTAAAACTCTTCCCTGAAATTATGGTAAAAGGTTCTTCTGCCAAAAGACAAATGGTAGGACAGCTCTATAACAATCTCTTAAAACTCTTAGGTGCATACAGTTCTGAAATTAAAGTCAAAAAATTTTCTGACAAGATGGAAGTCGTAACACCCATAGAAGTACTTGCAGAAGTACGACAAACACTACTGGATACTCCAGGTATAGAACAAGTGCTTGAAGCACTGCAGTTTGATGGTATGGAGACACTTGAGCAGATCAAAATCAAAGTCAATGAAGTAATGGCAAAGGAAATCATAGAAAAAACCTTTGTGGTACGTGCCAAACGTGCAGGTACACACTCTTTTAGATCTACTCAAATAGAGCAGACCGTAGGCGGGTATATGTTGGCGCATAATGAAACCAAAGGTGTAGACTTACATCATCCGGAAGTAACTATACGATTAGAACTTATCAACAACCAACTCAACATTATCACTACCAAACATGTGGGACTCGGCGGTTTTCCTTTGGGGTCACAGGGAGATATTCTCTCTCTTATGTCTGGTGGCTTTGACTCAACAGTGGCCAGTTATTTAACTATGAAAAGAGGAATAAAAACACATTTTATATTCTTCAATCTTGGAGGTATTGCCCATGAAATAGGTGTTAAACAAGTTGCATTTTATCTCTGGTCAAAGTTTGGTGCTTCACATCGTGTTTCTTTTATTTCCGTACCTTTTGATAGTGTAATAGAAGAGATATTTCGCTCTACACACGAAACATATATGGGTGTAACGCTTAAGCGTCTCATGCTCCTTGCTGCTGAAAAAGTGGCTAATGAAATGGAGATAGATGCGCTTCTTACAGGAGAAAGTGTGGCACAAGTTTCAAGTCAGACACTACGCAACCTCGCACTCATAGATCAAGTCACCAACAAACTCATCTTGCGTCCATTAGCCACTATGAACAAACCAGACATTATTAACATTGCCAACGATATAGGCACACGACGTTTTGCTGAGAATATGCCTGAGTATTGTGGTGTCATTTCAAAAAATCCCATCATTCACGGTTCATACAAACGTATGGAAAAAGAAGCAAAACGTTTTGACTACAGTGTTTTAGACAATGCAGTTGAAGATGCAGAAAAAATCTATGTGGATGAAATCATCGATGATGTAACCAGTGCAGCGCCCATAGAGGTGATACATGATTTAACTGGAGATAATTATGTGGTAATAGATATACGTGCTGAAGATGACTGCATCGAAACATCATGTAAAAGCATTAAGATACCATTTTATAAGCTCAAAACAGAGTTCAAGAAATTACCACAAGATAAAGAGTATCTGCTTTACTGCGAAAAAGGTATAATGAGTCAACTGCATGCACAATACCTACATGATGCAGAAGATGCTAAAAATGTAAGGGTTTATAGACCCTAATAGTCTATGAAATCTATGACACTTCATGCCATTATTATCGGCGAAAAAGCCAAAGAGCCTTTGCATTATCTGAATAGTGTTCGTGCTGTCCAGGGTAAAGGCTTAGAAGGCGATCGCTACTTCTATGGACAAGGTACATTCAACAAACCCCAACTCGCTCAAGATGTCAGAGAAATCAGCATTCTTTCTTATGAAACTCTTTTGGAATGTAACAGTAGATTAGACAGTTCTTTAGACTTTCTTGACTTGCGTAGAAACTTAATCATTAAAAACTTCGATGCGTCACTTCTGGAAAATAAAGTATTTACCATTGGTACAGCCAAGTTTCGCATTGTACGTACCTGCCCTCCTTGTCGTTATCTCTCTAGACTTTTAGATAAAGATATGATGACAGGATTGAAGTATATCGGTGGGCACAGAGCTGTTATCGTACAGAGTGGTGTTTTAACTCTGAAAGATGAACTTAAATATTAAATGAATACAATATCTTCAATGAATCGGTCTGGATTATCTAGACCAGGTTCTAAATATAAAGGAATAACCATTGGTTTACTATATAACAAAAGTAATTATTACAACACTTTTAATTGTGTTAATCTCTGAGATAGCTAAGAAAAGTAGTTTAGCAGGGGCCATATTGGCGGCTATCCCTTTGGTATCAATATTGGCTATGACATGGATGTATATAGATACAGATAGTAGCACTAAGGCAGTAGAGTTTTCAAATAGTATCGTTTGGTTAATTGCCCCATCAATGACATTGTTTCTAGCTTTCCCTGTCTTCATAAAAAAAGGATTCAGTTTTTATCCAAGTATGATTATTTCAATTCTGATGACTGTTTTTGCTTATTACACTGTTATTTTTCTTCTTAATAAATTAGGCATTAGATAATCTAGTCAATTTTTATATTATAGGTACCCAAATATTTGGTTCTATGACTTCTTTACTTCTGTAGACATCTTCAAATTTATCAGGCAAAAGTGGTTTACTGAAGTAATATCCTTGTATTTCATCACATCCTTGCTCCCGAAGATAATCAAGCTCTTCAATCGTTTCTACGCCTTCGGCAATGGTACGAAGACCCAGACTCTTTGCCATATGGATGATTGCAGAGACGATCGCTTTGTCTTCAGGATCGATGTTGCTGATCCGATAAAAGAAACAACAAAAGATGCGATAAGGCACTCCATGAAGAAGGGCTCAAGGTAATCATGCTTAAGTGAGAGCGCATGATGCTGCAACAGCTATGAATTTCTCTTCTGTCTCAGTGATAATGAATACTTTACGATTGAAAAAAGAGAAACTCTGATCAAATCTTTAAAAAAATAATATTATGATAGTAAAACTACACACACATTACACACATCCTACATAATATAAAGTAAGAAAAAGCACTCTTCAAGAGTACTAAAAAGGATATAAAATGACACATACATTAATGGACTTACCTTTTAATGAAAACGCATTGGAGCCTTATATCTCCAAAGAGACATTGCAGTATCATCATGGTAAACATCATGCGGGTTATATTAAAAATTTAAATAGATTGATCGAAGGTACAAAGTATGAAAACTTAAATCTTGAAGAGATTATAGTCTCTTCGGATGGTGGCATTTTTAACAATGCGGCTCAAGTTTACAACCATAACTTTTATTTTAGGGGGATGGGCAGTAAAATAACAGCACCATCTAAAAATTTCCTAGCCTTACTTAACCGGGACTTTGCTTCTATAGAAGCCTTTAAAGAAATTTTTCTAGAGACTGCTGCCGGTTTATTTGGTTCAGGTTGGGTATGGCTAAGCTTAGACAGCTCAGGAAGCTTGATACTCGAATCATTTTCCAATGCTGGTAATCCGCTTGTATCTGGACACACTCCACTGCTCACTTGTGATGTTTGGGAACATGCGTATTATATAGACAATAGAAATGCAAGAGCCGATTATCTTGCAAAATGGTGGAAACTTATTGATTGGGATTTTGTTTCCCAAAACCTTGAAGCATTCACTGAGTCACGTCATGGTTTTATAGATCCGTGCAATGACAATAGTGATCTATGTGATTATGTAGACAGCATAGAAAAAAATGAACACTCTAACACGTAAAAGAGTTGAGATGAAAACATCTAGTTAGAAGGAAGTATTGATCCAAATTTATGGTGTACTATCTACTTTAGAAACCCAAACTATAAAGAAGAAAAAATTAAGGTAATATAACTAACGAAAAAATGGTACAAATAACACACTGTTAAGTATTATTACAATATACTTTACAGTGTTTTTGTACTTATTTTAGCATAGTATCGTGACGTGAGCAGCAGGCGTTATAAGGATTATTGACGTAATAAAAAGATTAATAAGATAGATTTACTCCTATATTATAAAAATACTTGACGCTTAATGTATTTTCTGCTATAACTTAATTAAGACAAAATTTATCTTAATAAGGATTTTAATTAAATGGCAAATAAGGATTTTAAATGGCAAATGAAGGATTAGACAAAGCTGTTTCTGGCGAGTATGAACTTGGCTTTGAGATAGATATCGAAACCGATACAGTAGCACCGGGACTTGATGAGGGTACCATAGCATTCATCTCTAAGAAAAAAGAAGAACCTGAGTGGATGTTAGAACTTCGTCTGAAAGCTCTTGAAAAGTGGAAAACGATGACCGAACCGCACTGGGGACACGTAGATTATGAGCCTATAGACTACCAGTCTATCTCGTACTTTGCTGCACCCAAGCAGGGAGTAGATAGTTTAGATGAAGTAGATCCGAAAATACTTGAAGCTTATAAAAAATTAGGTATTCCACTAGAAGAGCAGAAACAACTCCAAGGTATAGCCGTGGATGCCGTAGTGGATTCTGTATCGGTAAAGACAACCTACTCTGAAGAGCTTAAAAAACATGGAGTAATCTTTTGTTCTATTTCTGAGGCCATACGGGACTACCCAGAACTCATCAAAAAATATATGTTCTCAGTTGTACCTATGGCAGACAATTACTTTGCAGCACTAAATTCTGCAGTATTTACAGATGGTACTTTTGTTTACATTCCAAAAGGTGTACGTTGTCCTATGGAGTTAAGTACCTACTTTAGGATAAATGCCCTTAATACGGGACAGTTCGAACGTACACTTATCATAGCAGATGAAGGCTCATATGTCTCATATAATGAAGGCTGTTCTGCTCCTACAAGAGATGAACACCAGCTACATGCTGCTGTGGTAGAACTAGTCACAATGAAAGATGCTGAGATAAAGTACTCGACTATACAAAACTGGTATCCTGGTGATGAAACAGGTAAGGGCGGTATCTACAACTTTGTGACCAAACGAGGATTATGTAAGGGTGACAACTCTAAGATCTCATGGACACAGGTTGAGACAGGGTCTGCCATTACGTGGAAGTACCCAAGCTGTATCTTAAAAGGTGACAACTCTGTGGGTGAGTTTTACTCTGTAGCCGTCACTACCCTAGCTCAACAAGCCGATACTGGTACAAAGATGATACACATAGGTAAAAATACCTCTTCAACCATCATTTCCAAAGGTATCTCAGCTATGAAAGGTCAAAACACCTATAGAGGTCTAGTTAAAGTGGGTCCAAATGCTACAGGTGCTAGAAACTATAGTGAATGTGATTCTCTACTTATCGGCGATAAATGTGGAGCACACACTTTTCCTTACTTGGAGTCCAAAGATACACTAGGACAGATAGAACATGAGGCAACAACCTCTAAAATTAGTGATGAGCAACTCTTTTACCTAAAACAAAGAGGTATTAATGAAGAAGATGCCGTGTCTATGATAGTCCACGGTTTTTGTAAACAAGTCTTTAGCCAACTCCCTATGGAGTACGCGGTGGAAGCAAAAGCATTATTAGAATTAACATTAGAAGGAAGTGTAGGATGAATACAATGGATATACAAAATTTACAAGCAAAAATAGGTGACAAAGAGATACTTAAGGGTTTAAACTTACAACTAGAGCCAGGAAAAATACATGCCATCATGGGACCAAATGGTGCAGGTAAATCTACGCTTTCAAAAGCCTTGGTGGGTCATTATGATGTAGAGATAACAGGTGGAGACATCATCTACAAAGGAAAAAGCATTAAAGAGATGGATGCAGAGGAGAGAGCGTTAGAGGGCATTTTCCTCTCTTTCCAGCACCCAGTTGAAATACCAGGGGTCAATAATGCCTACTTTTTAAGATCTGCACTCAATGCAAAACGCAAACATGATGGGTTAGAAGAGCTCAATGCTGCAGAGTTTTTGCGTCTCATGAAAAGTCATTTGGAGATGTTAGGCATGAAGTCAGACATGATAAGCCGTTCACTCAATGAGGGCTTTTCCGGCGGAGAAAAAAAACGTAATGAGATACTTCAAATGCTCATACTTGACCCTGAAGTGATTATACTGGATGAGATAGACTCTGGACTTGATATCGATGCACTAAGAGCCGTCTCTGAGGGAATAAATAAAATGAAAGATGGTAAACGTACTTTCCTTGTCATCACCCACTACTCCCGTATTTTAGACTACATAGAGCCTGACCATATTCATGTGCTTAAAGATGGACGCATCATCAAAACTGCAGGACCTGAACTTGTGGCACAGCTTGAAGAACATGGTTATGACACCATTGAGGAGGACTAATGAAACTCTCAAACTTACAAAATACTAACACACAAGAATTGGCAAATGTGTTGGGTGTAAAAGGCAGAGAGTCTTTACTTGAAAAGTTTGTCTCACTGGGATTGCCTAGTAAAAAAAGTGAAGAATACCGTTATTTTGATGTGGAAAAACTTTTAGAAAAAGAGTACAAAACACTTGATAGAGTTCCTAAAACAAAAGCTGAAGGTGATAAGATAGAGATAGTTGATGGTGTGGTAGTCTCTGCGCCAAAAGGGCTACGCATCTACTATGAAGCGTGTGAGCAGATAGATATGAATCACTTTGATCCACTTTATTACTTGGGTCACCTACTCTCACCGCAAACGATAAAAATAGAGATAGACGGTGATGCTGAGCTGGAACTTGAACACCGTTTCACACAAAGTAATGCACTTATCTCTTACCGTATCGTGCTCTATAATCAGGCGAACCGTCATGCGACACTATATGAGAATTTTGTGGCAGAAAATATCGAAAATACCCTTGTACTCTATGGTTATGATATGCACATTGCACAAGACTCGACGCTTAGAGTGGTCAAAATGCAAAGTATGCAAGACAAACGTTATAGCATGGTAGCTTCACACAAAGTCAATGTAGCGAAACAGGCCAATGCCGTACTTAAGAGTTTTGACTTCGGAGGAGACCAAAGTCTTCAGTTGATTAAAGTAGATCTTGATACCCGTGCTCATGTTGATGCGGGACATTTACTCTACCTAAACCAAGATGCTAAACGTGGTACAGTGTCTCAAATAGTGCATAAGGGCGAACACTCTACATCTAAACAAGAAGCTAAAAATATTTTAGATGGTCATGCCAGAGGGATATTTGATGCGCTCATCAGAGTGGAGCCTCGTGCAAAATACACCAAAGCGGAACAAAATTCAAAAGCTATCTTGCTTCATAAAGAGGCATATATGGTAGCAAAACCGCAACTTGAGATATATATAGATGAACTTGAAGCCTCTCATGGTTCAACCACAGGGCAACTTGATGAAAATCAGCTTTTCTATTTGCAAAGTCGTGGTATTAGCTATATTGAAGCTAGAAAAATGCTTGTGATAGCCTTTGCCAATACTCTCATAGAGACCATTAAGGATAGTAGACATCAAGATCGCATAAAAACAGCTTTTGAAGAGGTGTTTTATGCTGGACATCAATAAAACTAGGGTTTAGACGCCCAAACAAGGAGTAATTATGAATATGGAAGAAACTGTTGCACATTTCAAAGAAGATTTCGACCTCTTTCCTACTGCCAATGATAAGTTAGAGTACATCTTTGACTTAGGTAAAAAACACACTACACTCCCTGAAGAGGAAAAGAATGACGAAACCCTTGTTAAGGGCTGTGCCTCTGCTGCGTGGCTTATGGGTGAATGTAAAGATGGAAAACTCATCTTGCGTGGCGAGGGTACTTCAGAGATGGCCAAGGGAATGTTAACTCTTTTGATGGACATCTTTGGTAACCGAACACCAGATGAGATACTGGGTTTCAATCCCGAAAAACTACATGAGATGGGTGTGGTAGAACTCCTTTCTCCTGTACGTCAGCAAAGCTTAGAGGCTTTTTTAAACAAAGTGTATACCTATGCAAAACAATGTAAAGCGCAAGGAGTATAAAATGAGTATAAAAGATCCAAATGATATTCAAAAAATTGACATCCCTACTACCGTTGAAGAACTTAAAGCCTATGATGAGAAGTTTGGAGTTGCTCCCCCTAAGGAAGAATCAAAAAAAGAGACTACCGCACCACCTAGTGCCATAAAAGAAAGGATGAATGCCAACAAAGCAGCTTTCCTTGCTAAAATGCCTTCTGATGATAAGATGATAGAACTTGTCACAGAACAACTTAAAACTATTTATGATCCAGAGCTTCCCGTCAATATCTATGACCTGGGACTTATCTATCAAATAGAGTGTGGGACAGACGAAAAGACAAGTCTAAAAAAATGTAAAATTACTATGACTCTCACCTCTGCTACATGTTCAATGTCTGAAGTTATTGTAGATTTGGTCAAAAGTATTTCTAATCGTCTAGAATACTTGGAAAATGTAGAGGTAGAACTTGTTTTTGATCCACCATGGGGACAAGACAGTATGAATGATGAAGCCAAACTTGCAATGGGGTTACTTTAAATTGTAATCTTTTTCTTCACATTAATATAATAAATTGTTTTAAAATACATAAGAAATAGATATAACCCTAGCTTTTTCTAATTTATTTGGCTATAATTCCGAACTTTTCTGCAAGAGAGTATCAAACTCCTTTTTTAGATACATCATCAGATGTATCTCCTATTTTCCACATATTAACGTGGACGCGTGATAGTTTGGTATCAAGTTGCATGAAACAGGGTGCACCCCACTTTCGCATTAGCGACGGGGGATATCGGCATTTAGTGCCAGATAACATGCTTGTAACTTTAGAACCGTTCTATCGCCAAGACCTTACCACCCCACTATAACAACATAAAAGAAAACAATATATGAAATTTACTGATTTTAACCTCAAAGACACTATTCAAGCTGCTATAACAGACGCTGGATTTACAGAACCAAGCCCGATTCAAAAAGACGCTATACCTTTAGTATTAGAAGGTCATGACGTCGTTGCACAAGCACAAACAGGTACAGGTAAAACTGCCGCGTTTGGACTTCCTATCATGAATATGATGAAAGCTGACGGTTCTGTAGAAGGACTTGTTATCGTTCCTACACGTGAGCTTGCAATGCAAGTAAGTGATGAGCTTTTTCGTTTTGGTCAAAAAAGTGGTCTTAAAACAGCGACCGTTTATGGTGGTACACCGTATGGTAAACAAATTGACCGTATCAAACAAGCTTCTATCATAGTAGCAACACCAGGTAGACTCCAAGACCTTCTTATGAGTGGTAAGATCAAGATCAATCCTAAGTTTGTTGTACTTGATGAAGCAGATGAAATGCTTGATATGGGTTTCCTGGACGAAATCAAAAATATCTTTACATTCCTACCTAAAGATCGCCAAACACTTATGTTCTCAGCAACTATGCCAAGTGCTATCAGAAAACTTGCAGAGCAGATTTTAAAAACACCTAAGACTATTTCTATTACAAAGGCAGAGAGTACAAATACTTCTATCAAACAACTTTACTATGTTGTACAGGACAGAGAGAGAGATGATGCTCTTTTAAGACTTATCGACTACAAAAATCCTATAAAATGTATCATTTTCTGTCGTATGAAAAAAGAAGTAGATAGACTTGTAGCTCACATGACTGCTCAAGGATTCAAAGTATCTGGTCTTCATGGAGATATGGAGCAAAAACAAAGAGAAGTAACGATCCGTGCATTTAAACAAGGCGGTATCGATATCTTTATCGCTACTGATGTTGCTGCACGTGGTCTTGATGTCAATGATGTTACACACGTATTTAACTACCATATTCCTTTTGACTCTGAGTCTTATGTTCACCGTATCGGTCGTACAGGCCGTGCAGGTAAAAAAGGTGAGGCTATCACTTTAGTTAGCCCTAATGAACTTAGAACTATCAAGCGTATCGAAAAAGATGTAGGAACAACAATGGCTTCACAAGTTATCCCTACACGTATGGAAGTACAAAACAACCGTGCAGATGCCCTCATTGCTAGGATTGCGGAGACTACAGTAACTGAAAGTGCCATTGAACTTGTTAAGACACTTCAGCATGACTTAGACATCGTAACTATTGCTCACTTACTTGCTTCTTTAGTACAAGAGGAAAGCTTTGTAAAAGGAAAAGACAACATTGGTCTTGGTCTTGAAGAAATAGAACTTCTCATCCAACGTGCTAAGCAAGGCGGCGGCGGTGGTGGCGGTTCTCGTAACCGTGGTGGTGGTTACCGTGGTGGTAACAGAAGTGGTGGAGGCGGCGGCAGATCTGGCGGCAATCCTCGTAATGGACGTTCTGGCGGTGGTGACCGTGGCGGACGCAGCGGTGGTGGTCGTGACAGTCGTAACGCTGGTCAAGGCAGCAGAGGCTAATCCCACCCCTACTCTATATATCTCTATTCTTTATCAGGAGCAAGAACTTCTTTCTTGCTCTATGTCAAGTTTATTTCTCCTCTTTTTTGCTATGATTGCCATAAAAGAAGGCAATAACTATGCATATTAAATTTAGTGAAGACTCCAATAATAATTTCTTCTTCTCACAGCCACATCAACCTTTTTTTGTATTAGCATTTGTCAATGCCATAGTCACTATGCTTGTATTTTTACTCTCTTACAAAGGTATCATTCCTCTTGTGCTAACCCCTACAAATTTTCATGTTTATGGACTTACATATCTTATGCTTACTCCTGCATTTTTAGGTTTTTTGTTTACAACATTTCCTAAATTTGCATCTACTCCAGTCATAGTAAAAAAGAGATATATGCGTATATTCAGTATTTTTTATCTTGGAGCTATATTATTTTTACTTGGGAGTATAGTAAGCCCTTTCCTTTCGTCTATATCTATGGTTCTTGTGTTTACAGCACACTTTATGAGTTTCTTAATACTAAATAATATCTACAGAACTACAACCATGGAAGATAGACATGATATTTTTTGGATACTCTTTGCAATGGGCTTTGGTGTACTTTCTAATTTCATTTTTATTATGGCAGAACTTTTTTATATGCCTTTAATGGATCTGTCAACTGAAATATCTGTTTATCTCTATCTCTTTTTACTCACATTTTCGGTAGCACAGCGTATGGTACCATTCTTCTCTCATTGTATGATAGAGAAAAATGAGAAGCTGTTAAAAATTGTTTTTACACTTTTAGTACTGCATATACTTCTTGAAAGTATCTATACAAATAGTTCATTTATTGTTGATCTTGCTTTAGCTTATATTATAGGAAAAGAAATTCTAAGTTGGAAACTCCCCTTTCCCAATCCAAACCCTCTACTCTGGATCTTACACATCGCACTCTACTGGATACCTGTTGGTTTTTTCTTAGGTGGAGTAACGAACTTTATATCACTCATTAGTGACATTCGTTTTTTAGCCTTGGAAACACATATTATTATGCTAGGTTTTGTATTTACCATACTCATAGGTTTTGGGACCCGTGTAACACTCGGACACTCTGGTAATATGATGCAGGCAGATAAATGGACCACCTTTCTTTTTTACTGGACACAAGTGGTTGTTGCGGTGCGACTATTGGTTTCGTTGGCATCAGCTTTTGGCTGGAACATTATGGTTCTGTTTGATATTTCTGTGACAACTTGGCTCTTAATGTTCATTCTTTGGGGTATTAGGTTCTTTATGGTGCTCATAAAGGGAAAAAAACTAAAATCGTAATTTGCTACAATAGACCTTATATAATACAGTGCTAAATTACATCTAAAGTTTAGATATCATGTACTATTCAAAATCAAGGCTTCTATAGATATGGATTATTATCTTCTCCTGATACAATTTCTTTTTACCTTAGTGGGACTCTTCCTTCTTTGGCAGAGTATAGGGTATTTTCGTCGAATGCGGCAGTATAAAAAACTCAAGTCAGTCCCCTTTCCGAAATCATATGAAACCATACTTCAAAAACTACATCATTACAAAATTTTATCACCTGTGCATAAAGAAAAACTTCAACTTTTAATTCTGATATTTATAGATAATAAAGAGTTTGTTGGAGCAAAAATGACTATCAACGATGAAATCAAAGTTATTATTGCATTTTATGCCTGCTTGATGCGGCTTGGGTTTGATCTGGGCGAAAAAGACGATGTAAGTACAGTCATCGTCTATCCAAAACATTTCATAGTAAATGATACACACGCAAGTGGTGGCATAACACATAATGAAACCTCTGTTTTAGAAGGACAATCAGCTAATGGTACAGTAGTCATCTCATGGCAGGATATTAAATATAATATAGCACAGCAACAAAAAGACAATGTCATTATCCATGAATTTGCCCATGAGTTGGATTTTGAAGACGGTTTTGCAGATGGAACACCGGTCCTTGAAAATTCAAATTATCGCAGATGGTCTGAAGTCTTCTCTAAAGCCTTTGATACATTACGAGAGAAAAGAGATAAGAAGAAAAGTTCAGAAAGAGTAGCACTTTTAGGGACATATGCATTAAAAAATGAAGCAGAATTTTTTGCTGTATGTAGTGAACGTTTTTTTGAAACACCCAAAACATTTAAAGAGTATTTTCCAGATATATATCAAGAGCTTCAACGCTTTTATAGACTTGACACAGAAGTATTATTTAAAGAGGTATAAGTGATTTGATCTCATCAGCATACATCAGCTCTTTTTCTACCAATCTGTCTGAAAGGACAATGATCTCTTTCTTGTGTGCTGAAAAGAGTTTCATTACCTCTTCCTCTTTTTCTGTGATGATCTTTCGTACTTCATCGTCAATAAGTTTTGCGGTCGCTTCACTGAAATCTTTTGACATCGCCATCTCACGTCCCAAAAAGACATGATCTTCACCTTTTTGATAATAGACCGGTCCAAGCAATTCACTCATACCCCATTGGCTGACCATATGGGTTGCCAAAGAGGTTGCTTCTTTGAGATCATTTGCAGCACCCGAAGAGAGGTCTCCAAGCAGTGTACGCTCAGCAACCCTTCCCCCAAGCATCACACCTATCTTATCAATCAGATAAGCCTGAGGAAAATTCTTTATATCTTTTAGTGGCAGCTGTTCTGTCATACCCAGTGCCTGTCCTCTAGGTATGATACTCACCTTTTCTATGGGGTCTGCATGCTCCAGTAAGAGTGCTGCCAAAACATGTCCACTCTCATGAATGGCTACTCTTTTTTTGTCTTTTTCATCCAGAACAAACTCTTGTTCTACACCCATAATGATGCGATCACGGGCATGCATAAAATCATCTTGTGTTACTTTATCAAGATTTTCCCTGGCTGCATGCATTGCAGCTTCATTGACAAGATTCGCCAGGTCAGCACCGGTAAAACCGATGGATATTTTGGCTATCTTTGCCAAATCTACAGAGCTGTCTGCACGCACTTTACGCATATGAATATTTAATATCTTTTCTCTTGCATGAACATCAGGTAAACTCAATGTTATTTTACGATCAAATCTTCCCGGCCTTAAAAGTGCAAAATCCAAAACATCAGGACGATTGGTCGCTGCAATGACTACTACCTGTTCATCAGTCTCAAACCCATCCATTTCTGCCAGGATCTGATTAAGTGTTTGTTCCTTTTCATCATGACCGCCACCGACACCTGCACCTCTAGCACGTCCTACAGAGTCTATCTCATCGATAAAAATGATAGCAGGGGCTTCTTTTTTAGCCTTCTTAAACAGATCCCGTACCCTAGATGCCCCTACCCCTACAAACATCTCTACAAATTCAGAACCACTGATAGAAAAGAAAGGTACTTCAGCTTCTCCTGCTACTGCTTTTGCTAAGAGAGTTTTACCTGTGCCTGGAGATCCCATGAGTAAAATACCTCTTGGAATTTTTGCCCCTATCTTTTCATATTTGTCAGGATTTTTCAGAAAATCAACGACTTCATAGAGTTCTATCTTTGCATTTTCAACACCGGCTACATCATTAAAAGTGACAGATACCTTTTCTTTTTCATATTTTTTTGCAGTTGATTGCATAAAGTCAAATACGCCACCGCCCATACCACCTAACTGCTTTTTAATACGTTGTGAGCTATAGATTATAAATCCTAAAAAGAAAAGAAATGGTAATAACATCATAAATGAAAGCCAAAAACTTGACTCTTTTTGTGACTTAACATGCATCTCAACCTGGTTTTTTTCGAGTAACTCCAAAAATGTTTTATCTTCAAATGGAGGAAGTGTTGTCTTCAAATAACGTGGCTTTTCACTTAGCTCAGTTTTTAAAGTTGCTAGAACCTGATCTCCATTTATCTGAATCTCTTTGATGACATTCTGTTCAATTTTACTTTTAAATTGATCATAAGAAAGTGTTTGACTCTGTTCTTGCAGTGACATATAATTAAATAATTGAAATCCAAGCATCATAAGAATAAGAATTACCCATATATTGGAAAATGGATTGAATTTAGGATCGGTTACCGGCTCTTTATTCATATATACTTCCTTCAGGAAACTATGTAGATAGTATTATTGTACCAAAATTATAGAAAGGTATATTATTATTAATTTCTAATTAACAAGATGAGATATCCAAATTATTACTTATTTGCTATAATATGAAAATATTCATTGAAAAGAAAGCGCTTAATGCTGATGCTTAAGCATTTCTTCCATAATACTAGTAGATAAGCATTCACAAAGTAACTCCATGAGCAAACTTCACACGTGCTTTGGACAAATGATATGACTGGAAAGAGGTACGTGGTGTATGCTACATAGAAAAGAGAAACAAAAAGCCATCGTTCAAGAAAAAATGAACTTTAGTAGCGGGTTTTCAAGTTAATGCCAAAAAAACCGATTTATATTACTGACTTAGACCATACTTTTTTACATGATAATTACTAATTATTTTTACCTAATATTTATTATTGCTTAAGACAAATCGTTCTATAATAAAAGCTATTATAATCATAAGGAATGATAAATGAAAATCTATAAATTACTTAGTACATCTTTATTGGCATCTACATTTTTGTTGGCAGTTAGTTCAACTTCTACAGTATCTTTAACAGATAAAGCAAAACAAAACGCTCTTGTTGCTATCCCACAAGATAAAACTGAACTTTCAAAGCTTACGGACCCTAATGGAACATTAACACCTGAAAGAATTGAGTTAGGTAAAAAACTTTATTTTGAACCTAGACTCTCAAAAAGTGGTATCATTTCATGTAATACCTGTCATAATCTTGGACTGGGTGGAGTGGATGGCGTTCCGGCTGCAGTAGGTCATCAATGGACGGCAAACCCACATCATTTAAATTCACCAACTGTTTATAATGCAATGTTCTTTAAAGCGCAATTCTGGGATGGAAGAAGTCCACACCTTGAAGATCAGGCACAAGGTCCTATGCAGGCAGCCCCTGAAATGGCAGCGCCTCCATCACTTGTTGTGCAAAGAATCAATTCTATCCCTGCATATGTAGAAGAATTCAAAGGTGCCTATGGTAAAAATGTATCAATTGATTTTGAAACGATCACATCAACGATTGGTATTTTTGAAAGAACATTGGTTACGCCATCAAGATATGATGATTTTTTAAATGGAAAAGATGATGCACTTACTGCTGCGGAAAAAGAAGGTCTTAATACATTTATAGACAAAGGTTGTGTAACTTGTCATAACAGTGTAGCCCTTGGTGGTACGATGCAACCATTTGAAGTTGCAGGAAAATATAAATTTGCCAATATAGGCGATTTCAAAGGTGATAAGAACGGTTTGGTGAAAACACCTACGCTAAGAAATATCACTGAAACGGCCCCATACTTTCATAATGGTGCAGTTTGGAGTCTTGCCGAAGCGGTTAAACAGATGGGAAGCATTCAACTTGGTATCGAAATTTCTGATAAAGAAGCAGATCAGATCGTTACTTTCTTTGGTGCTCTTAAAGGTAGAAAACCAGAGATCACTTATCCGCAACTTCCAGAGAGTACACTTAAAACAGCTCAACCTGATTTTAACTAAAACACAGAAAGAGTCCTTTTGGGCTCTTTCTTCTTACCTCATTACTTCTTCCCATAATTTTAATCGTACTTTTGCTATGATGCGACTATGAAATCATCTATATACATCACCGACCTAGACCATACATTTTTACGCACAGACCAGAGCGTCAGTGACTTTAGTACACAAGTTTGGAATGCAAAGAGCAAAGACGCCATACTCTCTGTAGCCACAGCCAGAAGCTTCCAAAAAACCCATGACTTCCTAGATAAACTCCATCTCGATGCTCCTATGATACTTCTTGATGGTACCATGATAGTCACTCCGGACAAAAAACTCATAGATATCAAACTTGTCAACAAAAAGCTTGGAGATGCCATCATAGATGAAGGAGCAAAGTTTAATATCTACCCTTTTGTCATCGGACTTAAAGATATGGAGCTAAATGAATCTTTTCTCTTTCCTACTACATTGAATATACACCAGCACGGTGTACTCGAAAACTACAGAAATGACCCGCGCATGGTAGAGTCTAAAAATATCAGAGCTATGGATATGAACCTTAAACTTGTTTACTTTGGAGACTATAAAACCCTTAACCCTCTTACTGAGCATATGAAAAAGACTTTTGGCAAAGATCTGGAGTATAAACTTTCTCCGGAAAAGTACTCAGACGGGTACTTCCTCACCATACTCCACCCCGAAGGAGATAAAGCCCATGCACTGCAAAAAGTGATGGACTACCTAGAGCGCGACCCTTCAGAGGTAACGGTATTTGGTGACTCTGTAAATGACATAGGTATGTTTAAATTAGCAGGAACTTCTGTGGCTGTTTCCAATGCCTTGGATGAAGTAAAAGCTGTAGCAAATGTAATACTTCCTCATTCTAATGATGAGGATGGGGTGGCTAAATATCTGAAGAATAGTAATGATAGTAAAACTGAGAAAATTTAATATCGATTCATCAACTGTGCATTTAAAAGCTCAAGTCTCTCATGTGTTCCTATATCAAGCCATTCTCCCTCATACAGTTCACCCGTCACTTTACCTTCTTTCATCGCCGCTCTAAGTAACGGAGCTAAGGTAGATTTACCATACGGTACCCCCTCAAAGAGTTTTGGCGAATAGTAACCAATGCCTGAGAAGGTGTAGGCTTTGGCATCAACTACCTTGTTGTCTATTAAAGCAAAATCTCCCTCGGGGTTATGCTCTGGGTTAGGAACAAGTATTAAATGGGCTAAAGTGCCTTCTGAGAGCTTTCTATGGTCTTGAAAATCATAGTCTGACCAGATATCTCCGTTTACGACTAAAAATGGTTCATCGCCCAGAAAAGGCAAGGCTTTGACTATGCCCCCTGCACTTTCAAGTGCACCCTCTTCCTGCTCATCAGAGTAAGTGATATGCACACCCCACTCTGAACCGTCACCCAGTGCTTCAGTTATCTGGTTGCCTAGATGCGCGATGTTTATGACTATCTCAGTGAAGCCATCATGCGCAAGGCGTTCTATATGCCAGAGTATCAGAGGGATGCCGCCTACTTTAAGTAATGGCTTTGGGGTTTTGTCGGTAAGGGGTCTCATGCGAGTGCCTAAACCTGCGGCTAGTATCATGGCTTTCATATTAAATCTTCCAGCAATTTTGCTAGTTCTTGTGTCTCTTCATACTTCTTTGCTGTATTCAATACATACTTCAGTGTCAATGGTATATCCTTCAAATACCCATCTTTCCCATCTCTTAAATGTAATCTGGCAAATATCCCAAGTATCTTTATATGACGTTGTAATCCCATAAAGTCAAACCAACGCATAAATGTAGCATCATCTACATCTAAGCCCTTCATATCTCTAAAGTGTAAGGCCAAACGCTCTATATCTCTAGGATGATGTTCCACATAGACATCACGTAAAAGTGAAACCAAATCATAAGTAACAGGTCCTACACGTGCATCTTGGTAGTCTATCACGACAAGTTGGTCGTTACATGAAAACATAAGATTACGAGAATGATAGTCTCTATGTACAAATACCTCTTGAGGTTGTGAAAGTACTTCAGAGCTTATAGCTTCTAGGGCATTGTTAACTATAGTTTCTTGCTCCGCATCAAGTGTGAGTCCAAAATGCTTTTCTAAGTACCACTTTTGCATTAGATCCATCTCAAAACGTAAGAAATCTGCATCATATAAAGGTAAACCCTCTATATCTATATTTTGCATCTTGATCAGGCTATCTATGGCTTTACCATAAAAGAGTTCGAAGTCAGCCTCAACAACATCAGCTAAATGTGTGTCACCTAAATCTTCCATAAATACAAAACCCTCTTCTAGATTATAGGTATTGATCTTTGCAACTCTTACTCCTGCTTCATGCAGACGATGTTCTATATCGATAAATGGTATCACACTCTCTTTTTGTTCGGACGCATCCATCACGATACCACTGTGCATACTGCTCTTTAACCGATAGTACTTTCTAAAGCTTGCATCTGCTGACACAACTTCGAGTTCGCCCTCACAGCCTATACTCTCTAACCACTCTTCTAATTTACTCATATATCCCACCCAATATTGTGTTATCACTTGCCCCAGTAACATCTTTTAAATTTACTTTTTCTTTGTGTACTCGCTTGTACGCAAGCCATGAAAATGTCATCGCTTCTATGTAGTCTGCATTGGTAGCTATAGCTACTTCAATATTTGGTATCAGTGCTTTTATTCGCTCAACTAAGAAACTGTTTTTAGCACCACCACCACAAAGTATGACAATGTCTCTATTAAAACGTAAAACTTCATTACTGATGCTTAGAGCTGTGAGTTCAAGCAGTGTGCGTTGTACATCTTGTTCTAATAGTAACGAACATACAGCACTACCTCTACGCGTAAGCATATCTGCTAACCACGCTTTGTTAAACTTCTCCCTACCCGTACTCTTGGGGTACTTCATAGCAAAATATTTATCAGCCATCATAGCATCCAATAGTACATAGTCCACATTACCAGAACATGACCATACACCATCTTTGTCGTAAGACACCCCTTGATGCTCTGCTATCCACATGTCTAAAAGTACATTGCCACTGCCCGTGTCATAGCCTATAAGTTTTTCTCCTAGTACCGTGATATTTGCTATGCCACCAATGTTAACAACACACACATTCTCTTTAATATTATTAAATATAAATTCATGAAATGCAGGAGCTAAAGGTGCGCCCTGCCCACCCAATGCAACATCTTTACGTCTAAAGTCTGCTACCACAGGTATGCCCGTCTTTGCAGCCAAAATGTTAGGGTCTCCCAGTTGCATAGAAAAAGGATATTCACCTGTTGGCACATGCCACAATGTCTGTCCATGTGATCCAATGGCTTTGATGCTGCTTGCATCTATATTTTCACGAATGAGCAAAGCACCTACAGCTTGAGTAAACAGTAACCCCAAACGATGGTCTAGTTCTCCTAGAGCCGCTAAAGTACTTTTACTCTCTATAATCGTTAAAATATCTGATTTTAATTCTAAGGGAATGGGATACTCCAAAGAGCTTAGGAGTGTACATTCCGAGTCATCTATTTCACATAGTACTACATCAACCCCATCAAGTGATGTTCCAGACATGATGCCTATATAATGTTCTTTATTCATATTGTACTAATCCAAATAGTTATGGTCTTTTAATTTTTTCTCACTACCATATTCTTTTAAAGCCAAAGCAATAAGTATGGTCGCAACAACAATAATGCCCATAGTAATAGATAGTTTTATATATAGTGTACTGTCAAGTACATCAGACCACATCATTACCATCGTAAGAATTACCCAAATCACTAAAAGTGCCGATGAAATTATAGTTGCTATTTTCATTTTTTATCCCTTATCATTAAAATTACATATGCTTCTCTTTTAAAAAAGAGTAACATTCTTCGAATATCTTTCTCCATGGTCACAACACGCCACCCAAGTTGGGCGTTCTTATTGAGAAAGTTACTTAACTTGACTGGATCAACCTTGGCTCCACCTAATAATAAAGAGCCTAACATACTCTCCTGATATACTACCGCTTTGTATTCGACATCAGATTTTTCTTGCACATTTGTTCCTTTGAATTTAGTAATTTATTATATCACAATGACAGTAGTGTTATTATGCTTTAGCTTTCCCACTCATCATAATCCCAAATGCGACCACAGTCCCCCCAAGTATCTGCCAGGCAAACCCAAGTTTGAAGTCAACAACAGCACCTAAAATATAGGGTTGAAGTAACAACACTGTCATAAATCCACCTATAAGTGCAAGTGGTACAGTCACAGCATTGCCACGTTTAGTAAATATAGCTGCACCAAACACACCAAGAAGCCCGGTATAGGCAAATGCCATTACACCAAGAGCAAAGCTTAGTAGTGGCAGTTCTGTATAACGTTGCCAGTAGTATGAGAGCATCGCCATAAGTGAGAGTGCAACAGCAAAGAAGAGTACGGCATTCCGCCCTGCTTTTACAAAGTGCATTTCCTCTACCTGAGATCTTTTTTTCTTCCAAGGTTTATAGAGGTCTTCTATGGCTACAGATGACATGGCACCCAGTACAGAGTTTGAACTAGACAAAGCAGCTGCGACAGCTCCTACAGTCACCAGACCTCTCATGCCTTCAGGCATCTCATGTAAAATGTAGTACATAAAGATGGTGATCTTCTCACCTTCAAATTTTTGTACCACTTCTGTACTCAAGCCTGAGAGTTCAGGATGTTGGTAAAAGAGGTAAAGCAGTAAACCGATCATTAAAAAGAGTATGGCTACAGGGAGAGTCAAGTAAATGCTCATCATCAGTGAATTTTGGGCTTCTTTAGCACTTTTGCATGTCAAAGCTCTTTGCGTCATATCCTGGTCCAGTCCGTAGGCTGCGATGTTAAGCAGCAACCAACCGCCAAGCAAAGCCCAAACGGAAAAACCACCAGACATTGACCAGTCAAGCAATTTGAGTTTGTTATCTGTCTGCAATGTAGAAATGATGGTCGAAAAGTCTGTATTGATAATCATATAAAGGTAAATGAGAACAGCAATACCTGCTCCGATGTACGTGACAGCTTGAATAATATCAGAAAAGATGATTGACTTCACTCCACCAAAGTAGGCATAAGCCAATGCGCCAAACATCAAAATAATGATAGAGACTGCCACGTGTGTAGGTGTGATATCTAAGAAGAGTATCATAGAGATGGCCAAGGCACCTATGTAGAGCCTTGCCCCAGAAGCAAAGAGACGTCCTATAAGGAACATAACACCTGCCTGTTTCTTCGCCAACTCACCATAACGCTTTTCAAGCAGTTCATAGACTGTAACTGCGCTGATAGCATAAAAACGAGGTATAAGAACTTTAGCCACAAAGATCACGGCTAAAAAGGTTGAAAGGTAAAATCCTATAAAAGTAAGATCCTTGCCATACGAGTATTCTGGTCCGCCAAGAAAAGTAGCTGCAGACTGTGAAGTTGCGAGCACGGACATTGCGACTGCAAACATAGGTACAGAGTTCCCACCAACAAAATAATCACGTGTACTTTTAACCTTTACTCTAGAAAGAAGTACCGACGTAACAGTTAATACTAAAAAATATGCACCAAATATACTCCAGTCAAGCATTGAAAAAGCAGAGTTCATTACTTCCCTTTTGGAGGCGTTTTAAGGTGCAGGTTTTTAACAGCACGTCGTACATCAGACATGAATTTTTCTCCCGGGTCAGACTTCACTGTTCTGTACCCTTTATCTTTCTCAAGCCATAACGATGTACTTTCCATCTCTCTATACTCATGATGCCCAATCATATATTCAATGCTAGGGTATTTATTTTTGAGATATCTTACTAACGCAATATTGGCTTTCAACTGTGCAGGAGTAAGGTCTTCAGATTTGTTGTCTTTTCCGCCGATATTTTCTATGCCTATACTTGAGTAGTTCAGTCCTATCACATGACGTGCCATCCAATTTTCGGGCATAAGCCTATAGATAGTCCCATCGCGAGCAACCATAAAGTGTGAAGATACATTCAATGCTGAAGCCTTCATGATGTCCTTTCTATCAGAAAGAAGCTTTTCTGGCTGTAAACGTTTAAATGACTTGTCAAAGCTCATCTCAGCAGTCCAATGAAGCAAGATGATCTTAGGTGTTATCTCAATGTTGTCTACCTGTATTCCATAATGAGATTTGATGTACTCTTTCGTCATAGCGATACGTTCAGGCCCAAAGTCTATGGGTTTATCAATGATCTGAAGTGCTTGTATGGGTTTTGTAGTACAGACTAAGGGTTTTGCTTCTTCTTTTCCACATGCAGTGAATGTGAGGAGTGCAAGAGATAGTAGTAAGGTTCTTGTCATAAAATAAGTCCTAAGTTCTAGTTAGACTTATTTTATCTAATATTAACTATGTGTTTCTTTTTCTCTTAAGAGCAAAGTAACAATAATCACTGGAGGAATCCCCAAAGCCAAAATATAGCTAGGAATATGAAGCAGTCCGTGTCTGTTCAGATAGAGAAATCCCAAAACAAGTATTGCATATGCCCCTACTCTATAAATGGATAGTGCTGCTTTTGTGTCTTTGAGTGTTTGGTAGAGTGTGCGTCTATTTTCTTTGAGTTTTTTCTTCTCTTCTTTCACCGTCTCAACCAAGTCTTTCTCTTCCTCTTCAACTGCATCTTCACTATAAAGGTCATAAGGGTCTTCAAGTTTGTCTATAACATCTTTAGTGTCATCCACCGTGATGATATTATGTTCCACTCGTGCATTGACCATACGTCTATAACTGATAATAGAAGCCAACATCACTAGTGTTGCTGTGATATACCCTATTTGTGTGCTGTAAAGCACTTTAATATCAAAAAATATTATAGAGACCAATAGCACCAAAATATCGACAGTAACAAGTACTATAAGGATTTTACGATTAGTATTTGTCATCATCATCTTCAGCATCATATTTGTCTTGTTGTTCTTTTTTGTAGGTATATCTTGGGTCTTTTGCCAGCTCATCTAAAGACTTTTTCTGTTTTGCATATGCTTTATAAACATTAGAGATAGCTGCACCTAAACCTATAAACACACCTATCCAAAGTGTCCAACCGGCACCGGTAAGTTTACGTAATCCAAGACCAATACCTACCCCTATGAGTACAGCAATAACAATAGAAATACCAAGACTAAGTCCATCTGCGGCATTCACTATTTTTTTAAATTTAGGTTCTTCTTGTGCCATGATTATCCTTTTATATCAGCCATAACTTCATAGGCTGCCTTGATCGTCTCTTCTATCATTTTGTCTGTTGTAGCTGCACAGATGAACCCTGCCTCAAAGGAAGAACAAGCAAGATACACACCTTTATCTAACATGCCTTTATGAAACTTGGCAAACATTGCAGTATCGTTTGCGAGTGCATCNTCAAAGTTTTTTACCGGTTTATCTGAGAAAAAGAAACCAAACATACTTCCTCGGACATCAGTAACCAAAGGTATGTTTACGGCTTCTGCTGCTTTCTTAAAACCATCCATAAGCTTTTTAGCTTTATTACCCAATGATACATACAAAGAAGGATTTGATTTAAGTTTTTTAAGACTTGTTAGCCCTGCTGCCATAGCCACAGGATTACCAGAAAGTGTTCCTGCCTGGTAGACTGGACCATCAGGAGAAAGGTATGACATGATCTCTGCAGATGCACCAAAAGCACCCACAGGCATACCTGCACCGATCACTTTACCCAGTGTTACCATATCTGGCTTTACAGTTGAAATACCTTGTGCACCTCTAAGTGATGCTCTAAATCCACTCATGACTTCATCAAAGATGAGCAGTGCACCATGATTTGTACAAAGACATCTCAGTTCTTCCAAGAATGCTTCATCTGCAGGTACCAGACCCATATTACCAGCGATAGGCTCAATGATAACACAAGCAATGCCGTCTGGTGACTCTTCAAAACATGCATGTACTGATGCAATGTCATTATACGTAGCCAATAGCGTATGTTTCGTAAGATCTGCCGGTACACCTGGACTTGAAGGGCTACCAAAAGTAGCTAGACCGGAACCTGCCTGCACAAGAAGCGAGTCAGAATGACCATGGTAACATCCTGTAAATTTTATAATGTTATCTCTGCCTGTAACACCACGAGCCAAACGGATAGCAGACATAACAGCTTCAGTTCCAGAACTAACGAAACGAACTTTGTCAATGCTGTCAAAAAGTGTTACTATCTCATTTGCCAGCTCTGTCTCTACTGTTGTAGGTGCACCAAAACTCAGCCCTCTTTTGACTGCTTCTATCACAGATGCTTCTATTTCTTTATCTGCATGACCAAAGATAAGTGGTCCCCAGCTTTGTACATAGTCGATATATCTGTTTCCATCGATGTCAAAAAGGTATCCACCTTCACCTCTTTCTATGAAAGGTGGTGTACCCTCTACTCCCGAAAATGCACGTACCGGTGAGTCAACGCCACCAGGTATCACTTTATATGCTTCTTCAAATGCTGCTATACTTTTGTCATATGCCATGTTATTAATCCTCATTATGTATAATTGCGAAGATTATACACTAACGGCACTTAGGGCTATATACAAGGAGAGTATCATCAGAACACTAAAAGGATTATTGCTCTCTTTATTGTTGCATTTACTGATTTTGTTGATCTTTGCCAAAAACTGGGAAGAGATTACCTCTTTACCCCCGAAGGGACAAGAAAAGAAAATAAGCCTTAACATACAGCAAATAGTCACGCCTCCAGCACCAAAACCAAAGCCTGTCATTAGGCCTCATAAACCAGTAACTCCACCAATACCCAAGCCTATAGTTGAAAAACCGATAGAACCTGAACCGGAAGTACAACCTATAAAGAAAAAACTTTTAGATAAAAGTAAAAAAGTTTTTGCCCAGCAAAGCAGTGATGAGAACAATGTCACCAAAATAGAACCAAAACCTAGGAAAAAGGTTGTTAAAAAAGAAGTAAAGAAGAAAAAATCTCCTAAAAAGGTACAGAAAAAGTCTGTAGTTAAAAAAACAAGGCAATACAGACAACCTAAACGTTCAAGTGATCCGCTTGCCAATGCCCTTATGGGGGCAGGTACTTCTATGTATCCTTCTCAGCAAAGCAGACCATCATCCTCTGGGAGCTATGGGGCTAGAATGATCAAAAAACTTTATGGTGAAGAGTTTAATACGTACAGTGAAACCCAAAAGAAATACATTAAAAATAATCTGGGTACCATCCACAGTATCACCCAACGTACACTTACACGGAACGGCTATCCGGATGTTGCGGTACGTACCAGACAGCAGGGAACCAATGTGGTTTCTTTTTATCTGCATCCAAATGGTGATATCTCGGATCTTAAACTAAAAAGACATATAGGCCATCAAGCTTTAGATCAAAATACTATAGACGTGATACGCATCGCTTATAAAGATTACCCGCTACCAAACAAAAAAACGAAGATCATCTTTTATGTTAAGTATAGTATTTATTAAAAAATTTATCTCACTCTCTCCCATAATGTCTCTACAACAGCCTCTGTACCCTGTATCAAAAGAGGGTTAGACTCAGGGTCTAGCCAGCGTAACACTTCTAGTATCTCGCTCTCCGTCATCACTGTACAGCCAGCTGTAGGCACATTCTTAATATGAATAAAGATGCATGAACCAGCCCCTTTTATAGCTCCCCTTTCGTCTATATGGTTATGATTAACAGCGATACCATACTTGTAGTAATCCTTTGGGAACTTCATACGTTCATGACTTTTATAGTCCCTCTCTATCTTAGTGCTATCCACTATCTTGTTGTAATACTTTGAGTTTATATCATCCACACAATGGTCTGTCTCTTTGTAGAGTTTATAGGGGTAGTTTATGTTAAAAGGTGCGTAGCCAAAAGCTTGTTTGAGTTTGAAAATACCTGCAGGTGCTTTCCCGTCCCCCTCTTGTTTAATGAACTTTGCATCTGTGGGTATTTCATGGAGTCCTATTCCCCATCCTAAACCATTTCTACCCAGTTTGATATCTATCTCTTTACCTACTTTTTTCCAACTCGTGTCATATCGTTCATACCGTTGCAAACTCCCTGTGGGGACTGACCAGTTTTTTGTCGTCACGACTAAAAGTTGTTTCGTATTTGGCATCTCTTGTGCCTGTAGTAAAAATACAGACAGACAAAGTATAAGTAATAATTTCATTATGTTATAATCCTCTTTATGGAATATGGAATATTATCAATAGCAATCCCGTTGCTTACAATCATTTTAGCTATTATAACAAAAGATGTGATCGTTTCACTCTTGGGTGGTATCTTTACCGGTTTACTGGTACTGAATGCGTATAATCCTATAGAAGCATTTATCGCTCTTTTTGATGGGATCATTGCGCTCTTTTCTGAAGGTTGGATAACAAAAACGCTTCTTTTTATACTCATGGTCGGTTCCATCATCAGACTACTTACACTTTCTGGAGCAGTCGATAGTTTCGTAGCATACTTGAACCAAAAGGCGAAGAAGATAGACTCTCCCCTGGGTGCAATGATGCTTGCTTATGTTGTCGGTGTAGTGATATTTATTGAGTCCTCTATTACAGCACTTGTTGCAGGAACGGTGGCTAAACCTCTTTGTGACAAAAACGGTGTCAGCAGAGAGAAACTTGCATACATTTGTGACTCTACCTCAGCACCTATCTGTTCACTCATCCCACTCAATGCCTGGGGCGCATTACTCTTGGGTCTTATCGTTACAGCTATTGACTCTCAAGTTATCTCAGGAGATGGTGTTTCTTTACTCATTGCTTCTATCCCTTATAACTTCTATTCACTCATCACTTTATTCATCGTACTAGGTGTTATATTTTTAAATATCAATGTAGGTCCTATGAAATATGCTGTCCCTAAAACCTATATAGCACCGCATAATGAAGCAGATATCAAAGCCACTCCCTACAAGATGCTATTACCTATTTTAGTGATGGTACTTATGGTGCCTGTGGGACTTTACTTATCTGGAAAAGGTGATATATTTAAGGGGTCTGGTTCTACTTCTGTCTATTATGCTGTGATCGTTACCCTGATCTTCATGTATCTCTATTTTGTTCCAAGTAAAACACTCTCACACAGAAACTATTTTAAAGGACTTTATGAAGGTATAGGTGACATGATACCTGTAGGCATCATAATGGTTTTCGCTTTGCTCATCGGTAAAGTCATTGGTGACCTTGGTACCGCCAAATATTTGGCTCATTTGCTCTCTGGGAACATCTCCCCTATTCTCATCCCTCTTTTCATCTTCTTAGTAGCAAGTATCACAGCCTTTTCTACAGGGACAAGCTGGGGAACATTTTCAATTATGATGCCTATAGGTTTGGCTCTGGGTGCGACGATGGACCTGCATATACCTTTAGTAATAGCAGCAGTCATTTCTGGAGGGATCTTTGGTGACCATGCCTCACCTATCTCAGATACGACCATAATCTCCTCCATGGCAGCAGGTTGTGACCATATAGAACACGTAAGAACACAATTACCTTATGCCCTTCTTGGCGGGGTACTAGCATCTATAGCATTTATAGTGGCTGGATGGTTGACACTATGAATCTCTTAAAATTCCTCTTTGGTATCATATTAGCTCAGGTAGCCACTTATATGTTGATTCTTTTGTCTCCTACTGAGTTAAACTTGGCAGGCTTTTTACGTTTATCTATTCCCTTACTTTTTATTGCCCTGATTGTTGCCTTTTGGTTTAGTTCTATCGCTGGGCATCATAGTAAGGATGCCATCGGTAAAGTGAAAGATGATTTTGCAAATGAACGAGAAAAGCTTCGTACCAATGCGCAACGGGCAAAGGATCGTGTCATAAAAGAAGCTCACAAGAACATTAGCAAAGAAACCCAAAAAGCCCATGCAAAGGCCAACTTTAAAGTGGGTGCTGCTTTTGCAGCTGCTTTGGGTATTGGAGCATTGTTTGTTTTTGCACAAATGGTAACAGCCGGTCTCTTAGCCATCACAGCAACAGGTGGTGTGATGGGTGGGTATTATTGGCGAGGAAGAAGGTTAGAGAATGAAAGACTAAGAGAGATTGAAAGTCCTAAGGATCTGGACGTAATAGAGTCAAGACCGTCAAACATTAAATTTTAATCCGTCCAGGATGTATCTAATGGCAACTAAATATATAGTTTTGACAAGGAATTTGAAGATATTATCTAAATGATTATATATTTCGAGGCAAAGGAGTAAAGAGGAGAATTGACATCCTATTTGAATCCAAATACCTCTTCGCTTTCTTCACTGTTATCAACGGCAACTGCACCCTTGCCTACTCCCTGGAGTTTCAGCTTCATGTCGGATGGATTTGTTGCATACTCCAATACCGTTTCTTGAGTAACCCTTTTTTCCTGAAAAAGGTCAAGAAGCGCCTGGTCAAAAGTTTGTGTCCCATACAGCTCCTTCCCCTCAAAAAGCGCATCAGGAATTTCTGAATCACGTTTTTCAACGATAAGTGTTTCTATCCGCTTTGTTTTCTTCAGGACTTCTATCACTGCTGCTCTTCCTCCTCCTATTGTAGGGACGAGGCGCTGGGAAATTACTCCATGAAGCACAGATGCTAAAGACGAACGAATACGGTTCTGTTCTTCGTTGCTAAACATACCCACAATCCTGTCTATTGTTTCCTTGGCATCAATTGTATGCAGAGTAGAGAATACAAGGTGCCCCGTATTTGATGCATGCAGGGCAATCTCTATTGTCTCCAAGTCCCGCATCTCTCCCACAAGAATAATATCAGGGTCTTCTCTCAGTGCACCCCTAAGGGCTGAGGCGAATGAACGTGAATGCAAACCAATGGCGCGTTGATTGATAAGGCATCCCAAGTCTTTGTGAATAAATTCTATGGGATCTTCGACTGTTATAATATGCTTCTCTGTTCTCTTATTTATCCTGTCAAGAATAGCAGCAAGCGTTGTAGACTTTCCTGACCCTGTCACCCCGGTTACAAGAATTAGACCCCTTTGAATTTCAGTAAAAGTCTCAATTACCGCAGGAAGATTTAATTTTTCAAGAGTTGGAATATCGGTGGGTATAATACGGAATACGGCACTCAGCCCCTCAAGCTGAAAAAAGAAATTAACACGATATCTACCCTCATCCGAAGAGACGTAAGAAAAGTCGAGGTTCTGCTCTTCATAAAGTCTTTTATACTCTTCATCATTGGTAATTTCTTTAACAAGATCTTCAACCTCAAAAGATGAAAAAATATCGCCCCCTCTCTTCTTAAGTTTTCCAAGCAGACGGACCCTGACATTCGTGCCCGATTTAATATGAAGGTCACTTCCACCCTCTTTTACCATAGTTTTTAAATAAAGATCTAACCTTTTTCTCATTATTCCTATTCCTTATTGTGGCTTTATATTTTCTGAACCAGAGGAGAAGGTTCTGCTTCTATCATATTTATGTTGGGCTGAGCCAGAGGCTCCAGGAGTCCCCGGGAGTACTCCTGCCATAAAGAAGAAAGCTTATTGGTTTTATCAGCACTGTGCGTACTTTACCATATATTCTCTCATTGGTGGCTTCTTTTTCTGTTCTTGCTTTTCTTCTATTTTCACTCTTCTTAGCATTTTGGCTGTTTGCTTTTTATCTTTTGGAAAAATAGTCTTCTACCAACCTAAACCTTCAAAAAACAATGATGAACCGAGACCGAATATTTCATAGAAATGCTCTAAAAGGTTTCACTTCCGTATGTAGGATTACCTATTCATAAAACTATGCTAAAATACAACAAATAATACTTTAGGACATAAATCCCATGAAACTGCTTGTATCTGCCCTTGAGCCTTCATCTAACTTACATTTCAAAGAAGTACTCAAACATACTAAAGAGGTAGAACTGTTAGGTATTTTTGATAAGTCTTTAGGCAAACCCCTCTATGACATAAGCGAAATGGCCATTATGGGTGTAGTAGATGCTATCAAAAAGTTACGCTGGTTCTTTAAAGTGGCAGATGAGATGGTAGAACTAGCCAAAGATGCGGATAAAATACTTTTGATGGACTCTTCAGGGTTTAACCTCCCCTTGGCTAAAAAACTAAAAGAGAAGTACCCAAATAAAGAGATCATCTACTACATCCTTCCCCAAGTATGGGCAAGTCGTCCTAAACGTATAGAAAAGCTAGAACAGTATTGTGACAAATTGCTTGGCATACTCCCTTTTGAGATAGGCTATTACCGTAGTGAAAAAGCACAGTATGTCGGACATCCCCTGCTTGACGAGATAGATGTACACAGAAATGAAGAAGAGACTAAAGGATGCATTGCATTTATGCCAGGTAGTCGTAAAAGTGAGATAAGCCGTCTTATGCCTATCTTTCTGGAACTTCGTAGAAAATTCCCGGAGATTCGTCCTTTGCTGGTTATTCCTCCATCATTTTCCAGAAACAAGATAGCCAAACTCTATAAAGGCAACCGAGAGTTTGAAGTTGTGCGGGACACCCATGAAGCGCTTAGACGTGCAGAATTCGCATTTGTATGTTCAGGTACTGCCACACTCGAAGCGGCTCTTATAGGTACACCCTTTACACTGGCCTACATTGCTAAAAAAGTGGACTTTTTCATAGGCACAAAAATCCTCGGTATCGAACAAGTAGGCTTAGCAAATATCATCTTCACCCATTACAATAACACAACCCTGCATAACGAAATACTCCAAGAAAAAGTCACAGTTGACAACTTACTAAAAGAGTACTACAATACCGACCGAAATATCTTCGCTAAAAAAGCAGAAGAATTAAAAGCATATCTTTCTCATGGAAGTTCTGAGAATGTTGCGAAAATCATAATGGAGTAACAATGTTAGTACACATTTGCTGTTCAGTCGACAGTCACTACTTTTTACAAAAACTCCAAACAGAATACCCAGGAGAAAAGCTTACAGGATTCTTTTATGACCCGAATATTCATCCGTACTCTGAGTACTATTTGCGTCTGTTGGATGTAAAGCGCAGTTGTAAAATGCTTGGTATTGACCTGATAGAGGGTGAGTATGATGTAGAGAAGTGGCTTGAGGCTGTACGTGGTTTGGAACATGAACCTGAAAAAGGCTCACGTTGTGGTGTCTGCTTTGACAGACGCTTTGAGGTCTCTGCAAAAAAAGCAAACGAAATGGGTGAAACAACCTTTACTTCTACCCTTCTCACAAGCCCTAAAAAATCACTCGAACAACTACAAGCAGCGGGTGATGCATTGGCCCAGCGTGAAGGTATTGCTTTTGTTGCTCCAGACTATAGAAAAGCTTCAGGAACCCAAGAGCAAAATATCTTAGCCAAGGAAGATGCCCTCTACCGCCAAGACTACTGCGGGTGTATGTTTGGTCTCAATATACAACGTGACCAGCAAGACAAATTGGCAGATGAACTTTTTGTGCCACTTTCGAAACAGGTACAGCCAGAGTCCATAGAAGAACGTATCGAAATGTATGAGAAACGTTGGCAAATGGAAGAAGAGAACATCCCCCACAAGATCATTAAGCAACGCTTTTTAAATTGGCGTTTAATGATGGGGCTGCTTCGTGTACGTAAAGAGGTAGTTCCGGCACACTTTTTACCCTATTCCACCATCAAAGGTGAGTATACCCGAGGAAAGATAGAGTATAGTATCGGTGAAGTGCACCATCTGAACCGTGATGAGGTACGTTTCATCACACTCAAACACTACAATGATCTGGCACATACTGACTATGAAACCGTCACCGAACTCATCTACTCACCTCCAGTATTTAGTAAAGAGGTAGAACTCCGAACAAAATTGGGAGTAACACCTTATGATATATCTATTATTTTGGTCGTGGAAGAAATACCAACAAACAAGATAGAAATCCTTTGTCAAAGTAAAACCTACAGTGACGTTAAAGAAGTATTAAGAGAAGTATAAACCGCTTTTTACCAACTTTTGGATAAAATAAGTGAATTTTTAAATAAAGGTTTTCCATGCTTTATAATGTTGTAGATATACAAAATATATTACCCCATAGATATCCATTTTTACTGGTAGACAGAATTATGGAACTTACCGCTGGTGAGTACATAGAAGGTCTTAAAAATGTTTCTATTTCTGAACCTGTCTTTCAAGGGCATTTTCCCGATCATCCTATATACCCTGGTGTGATGATTATCGAAGGTATGGCTCAGGCCGGTGGAGTATTAGCTTTTAAAAGTATGGATATAACCAACCAAGAAGAGATAGAAAGTAAAGTTGTGTACTTTATGAGTATCGATAAAGCAAAGTTTCGTGCACCTGTAACACCAGGTGACCAGCTTATTTACAAAATAAATGTGATTAAAAATAAAGGTGCAGTATGGCAACTTGATGCAAAAGCATATGTAGATAACAAAGTAGTTGCGCAAGCTGAACTTAAAGCTATGATCGTAGATAAATAGGTTTTTTGATGTCTTTAATCCACGCCTCAGCAGTTATAGAAGATGGAGCCACATTAGGTAGTAACGTATCTGTGGGTCCTTTTACCTACATCGGTAAAAATGTAAAAATAGATGACAATACCACAGTAGCCTCTCACGTTGTTATAGAAGGCTATACAACTATCGGTAAAAATAACCGTATTTTCCCTCATGCAGCTGTGGGAACTATACCTCAAGACTTGAAATATGATGGTGAACATGTAGAACTTATTATAGGTGACAACAATACTATCAGGGAGTTTACCCTGCTCAACCCGGGAACCGAAGGTGGAGGTTCTGTCACCAAGATAGGTAATGGAAACCTTCTTATGGGGTATGTACACCTAGGGCATGATGTCATCATTGGAGACAACTGCATACTCGCAAACGGTGCCACACTTGCTGGTCATGTTGAGTTAGGTAACTATGTTGTTATCGGTGGACTTACCCCTATACATCAGTTTGTACATATCGGTGACTATGCGATGATAGGTGGAGCGAGTGCTTTATCACAAGATATTCCTCCCTTCTGTTTAGCTGAAGGTAATCGTGCAAGCTTGAGAGGACTCAATCTTACTGGATTGCGTAGAATCATGAAACGAGAAGAGATAAACGTACTCAAAGCAGCTTATAGAGAACTTTTTGAAGAAGGTAATCCACTGCAAGAAATAGCAGAAAGTATTTTTGAGAGTACAAGCTCAGAAAAAGTAAAAAAACTTTGTGAATTTATTAAGACCTCAAAAAGAGGTATTCCGTTTACACGAATAAAAACTAATGAGGATAAAAAATGATAAAAAAAGCATGTAGCTTTTGTGAAGCGCAAGAGAGTGAAGAAAATCCACTTATAGCTGGTGAAAGTGCCTATATATGTTCAAACTGTATAATTTCTGCTTATAAGATTCTCTTTGGAGAAGAAGAACAAGAAGAGACACAAGCAGACTTCGATATGCAAACTTTGTATACACCTAAAGAGATAAATGCACTACTTAATGATTACGTTATCGGCCAAGAAAAAGCGAAAAAAACGCTTTCAGTTGCTGTCTATAATCACTACAAACGCATATTCAAAGACAACATTGATGATGATACACAAATCGCCAAGTCAAACGTATTGCTTATCGGACCAACAGGTTCAGGAAAAACACTTTTGGCACAAACGATTGCCAGATTTTTAAATGTCCCTATCGCTATAGCAGATGCAACAAACCTTACAGAAGCTGGATACGTCGGTGAAGATGTAGAAAACATCCTTACTAAACTATTGATGGCTGCGGATGGTGACCCTAAACGTGCAGAACAAGGAATTGTTTTCATTGATGAGGTCGATAAAATTGCCAGAATGGGTGAAAACCGTTCTATAACACGTGATGTTTCAGGAGAAGGTGTACAACAAGCGCTACTTAAACTCATCGAAGGTTCAGTGGTGAACATCCCGCCAAAAGGTGGACGCAAACATCCTAACCAAGACTTCATACAGATAGATACATCCAATATACTTTTCATCTGTGGTGGTGCATTTGATGGGCTAAATGATATTCTTAAAAGAAGACTTGGTGCGAACACACTCGGTTTTGGTCAGGAAAAACGTTCTAAAAAAGAAGAAGAGAATCTTCTTCACCTGGTAGAGGCAGATGATCTTGTCACTTATGGAATCATTCCTGAACTAATCGGTCGTTTACATGTACTTGCTACTCTAGGTGAGATCAGTAAAGAAGATATGGTTCGCATCTTAGTAGAACCTAAAAACTCTCTTCTCAAACAGTATCAAAAACTATTTGAGATAGATGATGTAAAGCTTAGCTTTGAAGAAGATGCACTTAAGAGTATCGCTCAAAAAGCATTAGAGAGAAAAACAGGTGCAAGAGGATTACGTAGCATACTTGAAGAGATACTGCTAGATATCATGTATGAGTTGCCTGAACTTAGTGGATATGAAGTAGTCATAACGAATGATGTAGTTGAGTCAGGTGCAAAGCCCTTGTATATCAAAGACAAAAAAACAGCATAGCAATAGAAAAAAGGATATATAAATGTTTAAAAAAATATTAGGAATGTTTTCTAACGATTTAGCAATTGATCTTGGAACAGCCAATACACTTGTCCTCGTAAAAGGTCAAGGTATCTGTATCAATGAGCCTTCGGTCGTTGCTATCAGATATGATAAACATGGACAACAGCGTATTCTTGCTGTGGGTCAAGAAGCAAAAGATATGGTAGGTAAAACACCTGGAAACATCAGAGCAATAAGACCCATGAGAGATGGTGTTATCGCAGACTTCGAAGTAACGCAAATGATGATTCGTTATTTCATTGAAAAAGCACATAAAAGAAAAGGCTTCTTCTCTCCTCGTATCATTATCTGTGTGCCTTATGGATTGACTCAAGTGGAAAGACGTGCAGTAAAAGAATCTGCTGAGCAGGCAGGTGCAAGATATGTGTACCTCATTGAAGAACCTATGGCTGCCGCGATAGGTGCCGGTATCCCGGTAAAAGATCCTAATGGTAACCTGGTAGTTGATATCGGTGGGGGTACTACAGAAATAGGTGTTACTTCACTTGGCGGTTTAGTTATTAGTAAATCTATTCGTACTGCAGGTGACAACATTGATCAGGCTATTATTGACTTTATTAAAAAGAACTTCAATCTGCTCATTGGTGAGCGTGTTGCCGAAGAACTCAAAATTAAGATCGGAACTGCTGTTCCATTGGAGGAAGAACTCACGACTGTCGTACGCGGTAGAGATCAAGTCGAAGGAAGCCTTACTTCCATCGAGATTACTTCTGAACACATCAGATCAGCAATGAAAGATTCAATTGAAGGGATCGCTGAAGCGCTTAAAGATGTTCTCGAGCAAACACCACCTGAACTGGCTGGAGATATTGTAGAAAACGGTATTGTGCTTACTGGTGGCGGTGCACTCATCCGAGGGTTAGACAAGTACCTTTCAGATATTGTAAAACTCCCTGTTTATATCGCTGAAGATCCGCTTCTAGCCGTTGCAAAAGGTACCGGTATTGCACTGGATGAAATAGATATCCTACAACAAATGGCATATGAAGACTAGACTTGTCATCATAGCCATACTGTTACTGATATTAACAGTACTGTTATCACGGAATGATGAGCATATCTCAGATACATTCCTGGGTATTATTAATCCCATTAAACAAAAATATAAAAATCTAGCACAGAGTCTAGAAGATAAAAGTCAGAGTTACATCTTTCAAAAAGAGTCTATTGAAAAACTAAATATAGAAAATCGCATTTTACGCAAACGTCTTCTCGAACAGATCCACTACATAGAACAAGTAAAAAGTATTTATGAAGTACTTCCCAACTTAAGTCGTCTACCTATACATAATATCTCAATTACTGAAACAATCTCTTATGTAAAACTGAACAGTTTTTCTCAAATTATACTTACAAAGCCTAAAGGACTTGAACAAAATAAACTTTATGGTCTCATACAAGGAACCGTAGTTGCGGGTATAGCAAGAGTCTATAATAATCAACTCTATGGCTATCTTACTTCAGATGAAAAGTGTCGTTTTTCTGTTTTTATAGGAAAAACAAAAGCACCTGGTATTGCCTTTGGCATAGATAAGAATGAAATGATTATCAAATTTATACCGAAGTGGCATAAAATAAAAGCCGGAGATATAGTCGTTACATCAGGTTTAGATGGCATCTTTTTTACAGATATACCTGTTGGACTTGTTACAAAAGTTGAAGTGCAAAGTTCTTATACCGTTGCGTATATTAAAACCTATAATGACATTTTCCATCCAAAAACCTTTTTTCTTATTAACAACGCGAAATCTACACTTGCAGAAAATTTTGACTCTAACGCTACAGAGTTAGGAGTAAGGTATAGTATTCCAAATATCCATATTGAACACAACCGTTCTGTTGTACCACTTAGAGATATTAATGTTAGCACAGCAATTGTTTCTAGTATTCCAAGCCGTATAGATCAGACACAAGAAGATATTATAGAGCCCGAAGCGCCCGCTGAAATCATAGAAATTCCTAAGAAAGTGAATAAGATAAAACATAAACCCAACTCAAGTAGTTTAGACCTCTTCTAAAACCTTTGATTTCCCCTTGTTTTAAGGGTTTTCTGTGTCACAATTAGCTATAATACCGAACTAAAAATTAAGGGTATTTCTTCATGCCAAAACGCAATGACATCAAAACTATTTTACTTATCGGTTCTGGACCTATCGTTATCGGTCAAGCTTGTGAATTTGACTATTCTGGAACTCAGGCGGCTAAAACACTTAAAGAATTAGGCTATAGAGTTGTTCTTATCAACTCTAATCCTGCTACGATTATGACAGACCCTGAGTTTGCAGATCGTACTTACATCGAACCTATTACACCTAAAGTGATTGATAGAATTATCAAAAAAGAGAATGTTGATGCTATCTTGCCTACTATGGGTGGACAAACTGCACTCAATGTTGCTATGGATATGAATGAAGCAGGTATGCTTGACGGTATAGAATTCTTAGGTGCAACGCCTGCGGCCATCAAAAAAGGTGAAGACAGACAAGAGTTTAAAGAAGCGATGATCAAGATAGGTATGGATTTACCTAAAAGTGCAAATGCTTATACTGTTGACGAAGCAATCAAAGTTGCAAAAGAAATTGGTTTCCCCGTAATTAGTAGAGCTTCATTTACTCTTGCAGGTGGTGGTTCAGGCGTAGCATACAATATGGAAGAGTTTAAAAAACTAGCCGCAGAAGGTATTGATGCAAGTCCAATTAATGAGATTGAGATTATGGAATCTATGCTTGGATGGAAAGAATATGAAATGGAAGTTATCCGTGACAAAGCAGATAACTGTATCATCGTATGTTCCATCGAAAACTTTGATCCTATGGGTGTGCATACAGGAGACTCTATCACCATTGCCCCTGCATTGACACTTACAGACAAAGAATTCCAAAATATGAGAGATGCTTCTTTCAAGATCTTACGTGAAGTAGGTGTTGATACAGGCGGGTCCAATGTACAGTTCTCTATCAATCCAGATACAGGACGTATGATCGTCATCGAAATGAATCCAAGAGTAAGTCGTTCTTCTGCACTTGCATCTAAAGCAACAGGTTATCCGATCGCTAAAGTTGCAACGCTTCTTGCCGTTGGATTTACGCTTGATGAAATCACAAACGACATTACAGGCACACCTGCGAGTTTTGAACCGGTGATTGATTACATTGTAACAAAACTTCCAAGATTTACTTTTGAGAAGTTCCCGCTTGCAAACTCTACGCTCACAACTGCGATGAAATCTGTAGGCGAAGTCATGAGTATAGGTCGTACCTTTAAAGAGTCTTTCCAAAAAGCACTTTGCTCACTTGAGACTGGACTTATAGGTTTTAATCCTATCAAATGCGATGGTGAAGAACTCATAAGAGAAATCAGACGGTCAAACGAAAACCGTATGCTATATGTATTTGAAGGACTAAGACGTGGTATGACCGTGGATGCCATCTTTGACCTTTGCAAAATAGACAGATGGTTCCTTTATCAGCTTGAAGAACTTGCACTTCGTGAAAAAGAGATGGATATCGCCCTGCTCTCTGACGCTACACGTCTTAGAGAAGTAAAGAGTGAAGGTTTCTCTGATGCTATGATCGCTGAAGTCATTAACAAAAAAGAGGGTCTTAACCTTACAGAAAACGACATCTATACTGCCAGAGAAAAAGCCGGTGTAGCGCTTGAATACAATGAAGTAGATACCTGTGCGGCAGAATTTAAAGCGCTTACACCTTACCTTTATTCCACAACGAACATTACAAAACTTCCACAAGAAAAAGCACTTGAGTCTAAAGATAAAAAGGTACTTGTCATTGGTGGTGGTCCTAACCGTATCGGTCAAGGGATAGAGTTTGACTACTGTTGTGTACATGCTGCTTTTGCCCTTAAAGACATGAATGTAAAATCTATCATGTATAATTGTAACCCTGAAACTGTTTCTACAGACTATGACATTTCTGATGTCCTTTATTTTGAGCCTATCGATTTTGAACATGTACGAAATGTCATCGAGCATGAAAAACCAGATGGTGTTATCGTACACTTTGGTGGACAAACACCACTTAAATTGGCTAAAAATCTTACCGCAATCGGAGCAAATATCTCTGGTACTTCAGCCAAAGTCATAGACCTCGCTGAAGACAGAGAACAATTTTCTACATTCATAGATGAACTGGGACTTAAACAACCAGAAAATGGTACGGCATTTGCTAAGGATGAAGCGATGACTATCGCCAACCGTATAGGCTACCCTGTGCTGGTTCGTCCAAGTTTTGTCCTGGGTGGTAGTGGTATGCGTACTGTATATAATGATGCTGAACTTAGACAATATATGGATGAAGCAGTAAGAATATCTAATGATGCTCCGGTTCTTGTAGACAAATTCCTTGATAATGCCATAGAACTTGATGTAGATGCTATTTGTGACGGTACTGATGTTTATATCGGCTCAGTGATGCAGCATATTGAAGAAGCGGGTATTCACTCTGGAGACTCTGCATGTTCACTTCCACCGCTTTCTATCTCAGAAGTACTTCAAAATGAAGTAAAAGAACAAACAGCAAAGATAGCACTCGGTCTTGGTGTAGTTGGCCTTATGAATATTCAGTATGCTATCCATAAAGGTGAGATTTACCTTATAGAAGTAAACCCTAGAGCTTCTAGAACCGTACCTTTTGTAAGTAAAGCAACCGGTGTACCTCTTGCTAAAATTGCAACCAGAGTAATGGTCCAGGGTGACCTCAAAGAAGCACTTAAGTTCTATGATACATTTAATGTTGTCAACTTTGATAAAAAGATCATGGAACCAATCCTTAAAGGCCATGTAGCTGTTAAAGAAGCTGTCTTCCCTTTCAACAAACTTCCAGGTTCCGACCTCATTTTAGGACCAGAAATGAAGTCTACAGGTGAAGTAATGGGTATATCTGACACTTTTGGTATGAGTTTTGCCAAGAGTCAGTTTGCCAGTAAAAATAACATTCCACTCCGAGGTAAACTCTTTATTTCACTCACTGAAAATGATAAACAATATGCAGGTGAAGTAGGTAAAATGTTTACAGACCTTGGATTTGAAATTGTTGCTACATCAGGAACACATGCCGCCCTTCAAGCATCAGGAGTCACTTCAACGAAAGTACTCAAGATCTCTGAAGGTCGTCCAAACATTGATGATATGATAAAAAATGAAGAAATATCATTGGCTATCAACACTTCTGATAACAAAGCTAGCAAGGATGATGCTAAAACCATCAGACAATCCGTTCTTGCTAACCATATAGCTTACTTTACTACGATAGCAGCTGCAAAAGCTACTGCATCTGCGATAAAAGAACTTAAAGCTACAGGTGGTGAACTTGAGCCTAAAGCGTTACAAGATTATTTAGCCTAACAACTATCGCTGTTAATGTAGGGTCGGGTTACCGCCCAGAGATAAATCATTGGTCGATAAATCGACCCTACAATATGGAGAGATCATGTTAAAAGATAAAGTTTTTTTGACACAAACCGATACTACCATCGGTTTTGTCTCACAAAATGAAGACAAACTTACAAATACTAAACAACGCCCTCCTCATAAGTATTACATCAAAGCAGTCAACTCACTACATACGCTCAAAACATTCACACGCGTGCCTCAAACACATAAAAATAGAGTTCGAAGGAAACGTAAAACAACGTTTATTATGCCAAGTGGACATTCTTACCGTACGATACAAGACAAACATCACCTATTACTCTTAGATCGTCTCCAATGGGCATATACAACTTCTGCCAATTTAAGCAATGAAAAATATAATGAATCTTTTGCCAGAGAGATGGCAGATGTCATTATAGAGCCGATCAAAGAAACAAATCAAGCCTCACAGATTTACAGACTTGGAAAACACACTCTAAAAAAGATACGCTAATGTCAGCTACAATTATATATGAGAATACAAATATCAAGATAAAAGTAGAATCAAGTGAGGTCCCCTGGCTCAAGATCTTTACTCAGCATCCGTACAAAGAGATGAGTGAAGTTCCAGGAGTCGTAAAATTTGAGATTTACTATCTATTAGACATCATCGAAAAAGAGATGCTCTCTTACTATAATCCCAAGAAGATCAACATTGCCAGCTTTGGTAATTATATGCCTCATGTACATTGGCATATCATGGCACGATTTGAAAAAGATAGTTATTTTCCTGAACCTATGTGGGGTGAGAAGCAAAGAGAACCTCATTTAGATTTACCTGATTTTGAAAGCTTTTGCGAGAAAGTGATTAACGCTATTGTATAATGTGGTTCTCGTTCAAAAAAAGTATTTTAGAACGAGAAAGATTCCAAGTTATTTCCCTTCTTCGTTATGTTCTTCTTTAGCATCAAGTTCTTCTTCTTTTTTAGCAAATAAATTTGATAAAGAATCTACATCAATAAACAGCATAGCAACAACCCCGATAACAATACCAATAATTATATAAACAAATTCCACAACAGTCCTTTTTTAAAATTTATTTAAACCTATTTTTAAATAGCCTCTGCTCAAAAAATAAAGACTTACTTTCTATTAAGGTTATTTAATAGTATAACATATATTTCATTGTACATATTCTTAATTTAAATTTAAGAACAGTTTATTTATTCTAATTTATACCATAACTACTAAGATTAGTAGGAGTATACTTATTATATAGACATAAAAAGGATTGGATGAATGGAAAGGATACAAACAGTAAAGAAATGGAGAAAAAGGCAATGAAGAATAAAAGTAACACAGAGAAAGTTCAAATTTGGGTTAAGAAAGAAACCATAGCATACGAAAAAGAATTGATAAGACTTCAAGTTGAACTTTTAAAATTCCAAAACCATGTAAAAGATAAAGGGCTTAAGATTTTAATGATTTTTGAAGGCCGTGATGCTGCTGGAAAAGGTGGTACTATTAAAAGAATCACTGAACACTTAAATCCAAGAGGTGCAAGAGTAGTTGCTCTTGAAAAACCTAGTGATAAAGAGACTTCACAATGGTACTTTCAAAGATATGTTGAACACCTTCCCAGTGCTGGTGAAATTGTTCTTTTTGATAGAAGTTGGTACAACAGATCAATGGTTGAACCAGTGATGGGTTTTTGTACTGAACGACAACACCACAAGTTTTTAAAAGATGCTCCAGAGTTTGAGAAAATGATTGTAGATGAAGATATTCAGATATTTAAATTTTATTTTTCGGTATCTAAAGATGAGCAAGCGAGAAGATTTAAGGCCAGAGAGACGGATCCTTTAAGGCAGTATAAACTCTCACCTGTAGATAAAGAGTCTCAAAAACTCTGGGATGAATACTCACTTGCTAAATTTATGATGCTTAGTGCTACTCATACAGAAGTAGCTCCTTGGACAATTATCAAAAGTGACAATAAGAAAAAAGCTAGAATAAATTGTATAAAACATATCTTGAATTTTGTTGACTATCCAGATAAGATCGATGAAAAAAATATAAAAGTAGATTGCGATATCATTGTGTATGGAAGAGATGAAGCGATATCAATGGAAAAAATGTTTAAGTTCTCTCTCACAAAATAAATTTGGTTTTTATCATTGCGTACCTAATGTATAAAACTTTACGTTACTCCTTCTCATATTTAAAAAGCCATTTGAGTAAAAATGGTGGTACGACGGTTGTTACTATGATAACAAAGATCAAAACGGCATAGATATTATTATCTAGTATGCCGTTCTGGCGCCCTACCTCTGCAAATATCAACCCTACTTCTCCACGCGGAATCATAGAAATACCGATCAATGCTTTTTTTAATGTACTTGTATTTCTAAGTAATAAAACACCTACGTATTTTCCAATGACAGCTATAAGTAGGAAGGTAATCGTTAAATACCAAAATTTTGTTGAAGTAAAATCTATCACCCTTAAGTTCATGGATAGTCCAACCATAACAAAAAATATAGGAGTAAACATCTGTGCTATAGGACGTATAGAACTTTTTACTTTTTCTAAAAATACTTTATCATGTTTCAGCCCCATACCAAAAGGAAGTATGAAACGTCGTGAAAGTGCAATACCTGCAGCAAATGAACCTAAAATTTCAGGTGCTCCAAAAAGATGTGATAAATATGCAAAAAGTGCGATAAGAGAGATAATAATAGTGGGGATAAAACCCGGTACCTTTTTATGTTCATCAAATTTTTTCATAAAACCAGAAGCAAAATTCGCAAACGCAGGAGCAATTATAAGAAAAAGTAAAATAAATACCGTGGTGTTCAAGGTATTGGCTATACTTAACTTTTGCGTGATGGCATAGTCATAGATAAATACAAGGAGTATAACACCTAAAATATCATCTATCACTGCTGCACCAATGACGACCTGTGCTACATTTGTATGTTCTTTTTGAAGATCTTTTAATACCCGCATGGTTATACCTATACTCGTTGCAGTCAGAGTACCGCCAATGAAAAGAGAAACAACAAGTGTAAGATCAAATAGATAATAGGAAATTAAAGCAGAAGCAGTAAAAGGTAATACTGCACCAAATATAGCAACAATAATAGCTTTTCCACCTGCATTTTTAAGACGCTGTATATCAGTATCTAACCCGATTTCAAAGAGTAAAAGAAGAATACCAATCTCTGCAAGTACTTTGAGTACGTCATTCACCTCTATAAGTCCAAAACCTGAAACACCAAGAAGTATACCTGCACTTAACTCACCCAGTACTGCAGGGATACCCAGACGGGCAAATAACTCACCCAAAATTCTGGCTGTCACTAAAATCAAAAAAAGTATCAGAAAAAAATTATGTACATCCATAATCTATTGTACTGAAAGTAATATAAAATTGATACCATTACTAAATATTATTTTGTTTCTAAACACAATTAGAGGTACATTTATAAGTAAAAATCAAGATAGGTACAATGCAGTTTTTCCATATTTACCACATACTCTGTCTTATAGACTATCAGGAATACTATAAGACATCTTTTTATTACCTATGATTTCAGTAAGCTCTTCACTTTCAACAATCTCTTGTTCTATCAATTTAAGTGCCAAGGTTTCTATTTTATCCCAATGCTCATCAACCAATTTTTCTGAATATGTTTTAGCAACATGAATCCAATGTAAAAATCTTTTTTCAATTTGTTGTTCTAAGAAATAGTTATCTAAATTACCAATAGCATCAAGATTTATATAGCCAAGTTCTTTATCCATACCAATATGTGCAATGGCTGCATAGACTTGCAGTGAGGCTTGAGAAAGATCATTCACTGCACCGCTATCCATATGTTCACTGCCCATTTTTTTGACTTTGGCTACACGCCCTGATAGTAGTACACAAACATCAAAAAACAACTGTTCTTTTGTTATATTAGATACCGGGTCATCGGCATTATAAGAAACAAAACCGAGCATCTTGCTTCGTGGTGCTATAGTAACTTGTTCTATTTTTATATGGGGTAGCAGTAAAGCAGAAAGCACAGCATGGGCTGCTTCATGGTACGCCGTCATCTTAATTTCTTCTTCGAGGGTTTTCACCATTTGTTTTTCAATTTTATGTCCGTATTTAATAATATTAATCTGTTCGATAAGTATCTCTTCGCTGATAACTTCTTTCCCTTGTTCAACAACATTAAGTGCAGCCATGCGCCCAAGTCTCTCAAGATCCATTGCACTCATACCAGTAATATAAAGAACAATACGATCAATATTTATCTTTGGATCATGTGGTTTCTGCATGATCTTTTCTATAAAAAACCGTCTGGCATCTTTATCTAGTTCTGAAACCTCCAATAAAAAATCAAGTTTTTGTGTCGTAGTCAAAACTTGACCAACTTCATCAAGATTTTCAGCTGTAGCGATAGTAAACACCATCTCATTTGTAGATTCCAATACTTTGGCAATATCTGCAAATGAAACATTGGTAATAGCCCCTTGTACAATGCCTTTAATATCTATATCTTCTAGTATGACCATACAAGGTACATTTTTTGAAGCAATTTCATACACTTCTTTAATATAATCAAGTTCAAAAAGTTTAGAACCAAATATCTCCATATAAGAGAACCCCGCTTCTTTTGCAAAGGCTTTGGCAAGCATACTCTTCCCTACACTCTCAGGACCATAAATAAGCAAACCCTTCGGAACAGGAGTATCAAAGCGTTCAAGTATTTTCGGGTTTTTAACAATCCTTATAATCCCCTTGAGACGTTCTTTTATCTGTTTATGTCCTACAACATCATCAAAGCTGATCTTAGACTTGTATATTTTCGGAGTGTCTTTTGTTTTTTTTGTTGCCATCGTGAACCTTTTTGACTTTATGTACTTAAGTACTCTACCTAATTTTCTAATTTTACCATAACTCAAGACAAGTAGGTATAATAATAAATCTAAAATGAAAGATACATTATGATTCATGAATTTTCTAAAGTATCTCTATCAATATATTCGCTTTCATAAGTAAATATAATTGATAATAAAACGTCAGTTAATAAGTAAATATAGTCATAAATACTAATTTTAACCCTCTAACCCCCCGCTTTCAGTATTTATTAAGAGATATTCTTACATAATCACAGTACTTATAATTAATATTTTAAATTGATTAGTAATCATATTTATTCTCACACTGAAAGGTATTTTATGGAAAGAAGAGATTTCTTTAAAAAAGCTATAGTTACTGCTGGTTCGGCAGCTGTAGGGACCAGCACGCTAAATGCTGGTCAGACAGTACAACCTATTGATAACAGAAAAGTATCACCCGTTGCTTTTCCTGAAAAAAGACCGCTTATCATGTATTCTGATAGACCTCCTTTATTGGAAACACCTAGGGGTGTATTTACCTCTATACTTACGCCAAATGATCAGTTTTTTGTACGTTGGCATATGCCTGATATTCCTACATACATCGATCCGGATACGTATACCATACACATTAATGGACTTGTAGAGAAAGAGCTTCATGTCACACTTAATGATCTCAAAACAAAGTTTGAACAAGTAGAAGTAACAGCTGTACTGCAATGTGGTGGGAACAGTCGTTCTGCGTTTAAACCTATACCTGGGGGTATCCAGTGGGGGTCAGTCGCCACCTTAAAATAAAATATAACAATGATACTAATAGTAACAAAAATAGCTTGAATTAATCCATTATGTTATCCTCATGTATAGCCTCTTTTTTAATATATTTTGTGTCATTCTTGTAAAGAGAGTGAGCCACAATAATCATCTTTCGCATGACAGCAATTTGAGCTTGCGTGGTATGCTTGCCATTGGCTTTGAGCCTTTCATAAAATGCTTTAAAGTTATCATCATATCTGATGGCTGTCATCACTCCCATAAATAAAGCACCTCTATAAAAAATAGATCCTGACTTGGAGATTTTGTAGAGTGATTGTAAAGAGGAACCTGATTGTCTATACACAGGGTTAAGTCCTGTGAGTGAAGTAATTTGTCTTTGATTTGCCTCTGGGTATTTTAAAAAGAGATGCAGCAACGCAATACCACCGATTTGACCTACTCCCACAATAGAAGTGATATTCTCATAGGCTATTTTATAGTCAAGGTTGGCTTGTATCATTTGATGTACTTCTTTAATGATACGTTTTTCTCTTTCTTTGGATGCTTTGATAGATTTTTTTAATTCTTTAATGGAAAAAGTATCTCCTGACTTAGCCTCTAATGATTCAAGATGCCCTTTGAATTGTGCTGTTTGCTTACAGGTAAATTTATAAAAACTCATCAGCTCTTTTATCTGTTCTACATCCTTATCATAAGCAGGTACTTTGATTTGACTTGGTTTAGCCAGTACTATAGATTGTGCTAATACTCTTGCATCTACTTCATCATTTTTAACTTCTACACCTAAAGCTTTTGCATAGTTAGAAAACTGCTTAGGATTGATGATAAAACACTGGATAGATTTATCTGCACAGAACTTTCTTAGCATTTCAGAGTAGCTCCCTGTAGGCTCAAACACAAAGATTAGTTCTTCTATCTCTTTATTGTAAATCTTCCTCAGTTTGCTATACAGTTTCTTAACGCTTTGAAGCGTATTGTCTATCTGTAAATCTTGATTGTTTTTAGCAATATGTACATTGAGTGTTGACTTTGATACATCTATTCCGATACAATTTAACACCGTGAGCCTCCTATAGTAATATGTGAGAGCTCGTTAGCACAAGAGTTAACTCTTGTGTGATTTTCAAATAATGGATTGCACCATAACTTTGCCTCGTGTGTTCTATTCAATCTAGTTTTAATTTTTTGTTGCAACAAAAAACATACAAAAACCGATTCGCTCGCCACTCAAGTTTTTAGTGTAATTATCTCCCTGACCCACAAGCTAGCTTAACTGCTTTAGGCGACTTCCGATACATTACTTTTCTAACGAACTCTCATGGTTAGTATAGGATATTTTTTTGAGGGTTTTGTAGATACGAGGGGCTATGGGTTGTGCACAATGGAAAGGCGTACGCTTGAGTGATGTACTTGATCGTGCAGGACTCAAAAAAGATGCCGCTTGGATAGGCTTTAATGGTAAGGAAACTGCAGCGTACTATGAAACACCGAACTTTGTACGTGAGCTTCACCTTGATGAGCTTGATGACCATGTTATCCTTGCATACGAAATGAACGGTGAAGACTTGCCTTATCTCAATGGATATCCGCTTAGACTCATCATTCCAGGATACTATTCAGACTCTTGGGTAAAGATGCTTTCAAATATCACTGTGACAAATGAGTACAAACACCTCTTCTTTATGGATGTTGCGTATCGTGTACCAGATAATGATTGTGAATGTGAAACACCAGAGAAAAGATTTCCAAAAACAAAACCGATCACAAAGATGAATGTAAAATCTGTTATTGGGTATCCAACCAGAGAATCTATAGTAAATCATGGTTCTCATGTTGTAGTCAGAGGTGTAGCTTTTGATGATGGACATGGTATCAAAGAAGTACTTGTCTCAACAGATGGTGGAAAAACATGGGATCCTTCTATTCTTGATGATGGTAAAGAAGGACGATATGCCTTTAGGACCTTCAGGTATGCATATAAACCAACAACCTACGGCAAAGTAACCATTATGACTAAAGCTATCAATAATATAGGTGAGACACAACCATTTGCAAAAGATATAAAATGGAACCACGGTGGATACAAATACAATGGTATCGATGAAGTTACCATAGAAGTGATATAAGGAAAATCGATGAAGAAACTAATTTTAACAGCAGCACTTATTGCATCACCTCTCTTTGCACAAGTGCAAGAGAAAGTAGAAGTTCCTTATGTGGCTTTTCCTATCAAAATGGGTAAAGGCTTTGACACTGTACAAGCAAATTGCCTTACCTGCCATTCCTTTGGGTACATTATAAATCAAGGTAAACAGTCTAAAAAGTTTTGGCGTGGGAAAGTAGATAAGATGATCGTAGACTTTAAGGCTCCCATGTCTGACGAAGATATTCAGATAGTTACTGACTATTTATTTGAATATTATGGAAACGATAAGTTAAAATAATTCTAACTATTCCACCTCAAAAAAGGTGGAAATTCTCTGACACATTATAGCACTTTAATTTACATCTAAAACGATATTATTTTCTTCTGTCTTTATCTTTATCTTTATCTCTGTCGTGAGTCCGAACATTATTTCTATTGTCTGATCGAACTTTCGTTCTAGTTTTTGTTTTAACTTTGTTTCTATCATTTGCTCGGACTGTCGTTCTAGTCCTTGTTTTCACATTATTTCTATCGTTTGCTCGGACATTGGTTCGAACTTTCGTTCTGGTCTGGGTTCGGACGTTATTTCTATCATCTGGTCGGACTTTGGTTCTACTTTTTCTTTTCACATTATTTCTATCGTGTGCACGAACATTAGTTCTCGTATTAGTTCTAACATTATTTCTGTCATTTCTATGTAATTGATCTCTTCTTCGATCATTCGCATTACTTACACTTCTGGTATTGGTATGTGCACGGTTTCTGTAATGACTTGAACGTTTGTAAGTATTTTTACTTTTATAGTATCCATAATTTCCATCTACTGCACGGTAGCGTCTTCCATTATAGTAACGATATCCTTTATGGTAGTAATGTCCATGACGTAATTTACGGCCATTATAATTATAGTACCCATTACGATAATATCCACCATAATAATAAATTCCACTCAGATAATAATACGGTTTATCATAATAGTATGGATAACTATATGAAGTGAGCGCTACATTAACACCTGAATATGGAACTGGATCATAATAATCCGAATTGTATCCTGTTTGTACGGGAACACAACCCGAAAAGAACAATGTTGAAGATACTGCAACAGCCAAGCCTAAATATTTTGTCTTTTTTAACATGTATATCCTTTTTATTTTTATATCTTATGGTAGAAATGTGTAAATATCGTGTAGATTAAAAGTCCATAATCTTTTTATGAAACGCTAAAGGTATCTGACCTTTATTCTTTTGCGCTTTGATATCTTGATAAACATATGCACCATTATATTCTAAGAGAATTAATTCATAACGATTTTGGGTATAATGGGAAAAAAACATAAGGAAGTGCTATGTGCGACTTCAATACCTTAACAGATGAAGAAAAAAAGCTCCATCACGAAAAACTTCTACAGTGTGCAAACAATTTTGGAGGAAAGAACTTTTTTCTTCAACTCCTGGAAGCTATCCGCGAAACAAAGCCCCATCCGCTTACTGCGGGAAATAGTGAATTTAGGATCGAATTAGGGACTATCAAGTGGAACAAAGTCATCTTTAACGACAAGCTCCAACTCTTACTTAAAGCACGCGTAAATGAGAGTAAACAAGATAACTTTCTTCCTAAGCCTAATGAAAAGAATTATAAAAAGATACTCAATGTTGTACGTACCTTAAAACCTATCGTTTTTCATGTTAAACCAGTTGTAAAAGAAGATGGTCCAGGTTTTTTCTTTCAGCCTTTTGATGCCATCAATGAGAGTAAAGTGAAATTAAACCCTGTTTTTGATGCAATCTTCTTTTGTTCTGTAGACACGGTAAAAAAAGTACTAAACTATGAACCAAAGGCATAAAAGTTGACAAGCGGACAAAAAAGAGCAGACATAAAATATGGGTTAGATGTAGGTGTGGTACTTAAAGAAGACCAAGCCACAGGGAGACTGACTTACGGAAAAGTACAGAAAATTCTTACCAATTCCCCTACTCATCCTCACGGTATCAAAGTACGTTTAAATACGGGTGAAGTAGGTAGAGTAAAAGAAATAGTATGACTCTCTTTATCGATGGTGATGCTTTTCCAAACCTTCTTAAGCCCATTGTCTTACGAAGCATAGAACGCCTGGCTCTACCCACCAAAGTTATAGCCAACAAAAAGATAAACATCGGTAAATCAAAATATATAGAATGCATCATCGTTGATCAGGGTGCAGACGAAGCAGATCATCACATAGTAGAGTTATGTGATGTCGGTGATTTGGTCATCACTGCTGACATTCCACTGGCAGACCGTGTAATCAGTAAAGATGCACACGCCATAGACCATAGAGGTGAACTTTACAGTATCGATAATATTAAACAATACTTGGCTATGAGAAACCTTATGGAGAGTATTAGAGAAGGCGGAGAGATGACAGGAGGTCCTAAGGCTTTTGGAACAAAAGATGCACATGCCTTTGCCAATCAATTCAATGCATTTCTAGCAAAAAATTCATAAATGTCTCTACTTTTATTTATAGCTCTAATTGTGCAGTAATAGTATAGCGCCACTCAAATTGACTGACAAATACTGAGAAGCCATGACTTTCAAGTATTTGTTTTAAGACTTCAGGTGTGAAGAAATTTCCAGGTTCTCCAAGCATTTTTTCTCCCACACAAATACTTTTACCCATAAATGTACTTACATCAAAATCATATATAAAAAGTCTTCCCTTTTTCTTTAGTACCCGTACAATTTCTTGCATAGATTTGTCTACATCTTGAAAATGATGAAGAGCCTCACCTACAAGGATGACTTCAAAGCTCTCAGCTTCAAAAGGAAGTGCCTCTGCTGTTGCTTTGTGTGTAGCAATGTACTCTTGAGAAAATTTCAGCATCCCCTCTGCAGGGTCAACAGCAACAAATTGAAGATCATCCCTGCATGCATAGGCAAATTCACTCATCATGCCTGTTCCTGCACCAAGGTCTAGCACTCGTGCCTGTTTTAATACAGGTTTTAAAAATATACAAAGCGCTTCACGTACTTTACGAGGATAGATAGAAGGTCCTATGTATTTAAAAATCCACCCTAGATGATTGAAAGGTATCATAATCATTCTCCTTCTTAGACACTTTTTGTATGGTTTATTATAGTATAAAACTTCATATATATGACAATTTGACATATATGTATACCAAGTAATACAACTTTGATATAATATACACGTAAATAAATTAGGAATTCTAATCATTCATGAAAAAGATACTCACAGCTAAATACAAACATTTTGTTCTTTACCTTGAAATCTTCATACTTATTTTACTGATTCCTCTTACCTATAATTTTATTCCTATAAATGAAGGAACTAAAACTTTCTATTTACCCTCCTCAAACATAGACGACATTATAGAAACACTTAAGTCAAATGGATATGAAGTCACAGGGGTAGACAAACTGATGTTAAGACTTAGAAAAACACCTGATGAAGGCTGGTACAGTGTTGAACCTTCTAAATATGGACGTTTTTTATTTTTTCAGAATTTTTACAAACAAAAAACAGATGAAACTATGGATGTAGTGGTGTATGCAGGGGAAACGAAGGATGAACTTACTGCACGACTTGCCAATGATATGAAATTTGAGCAAGAAAAACTTTTAAGTTCTTATGAAACGCTTGCACATTTTAAAGAAGCAGATATCTTGGCAGAACGTTACACCATTGCACGTAATGCAGATGAAAATACAACGATGCAGTATATTTTTTTAGAATCTGGACGAAAATTAAAAATATTTTCAAAAAAATATTTTCAAAAAACACTAGAGCTAATGGAATTAAAGATTATCTATATCATTGCATCTATCATTCAAAAAGAGAGTAATTCTATTCAAGAAATGCCACTTATCTCTTCTGTGATCTACAACAGACTGGAAAAAGGTATGAGACTACAGATGGACAGCACCTTAAACTACGGAGCACATTCACATACTATTGTTACGCCAGAACGCATCAAAAGTGATGAAAGTGACTATAACACATACAAACACAAAGGATTGCCTCCACACCCTCTAAGTACCATCACCATGGATGCTCTAAAAGCTTCTATCAAGCCGAGAAAAAGTAACTATATTTTCTTCATGCTGAGCAAAACAGGTACACATAATTTCGCTGAAACCTATGATGAACACTTGGAAAATATTAGGGCTTTCAGAAATTATCAAAAAGAAAAAAGATGAAGAAGAAAAGAAAGTAAATAGTGTTTATAGTAAACCCTTAACTAAAAAATACTCTATGAAGCTAGCCTCTAAATAGTTTTAGATTGTATTAAAACTTATATGGATTACACCCCCGTAAGAGGTGAACCCACAAATACCATAGTTGAAAATGGGTTAAGAAATGTTAACGACTATCTCACCGTCCTCAACATCAAATGCTACAGTAGAGCCTTCCACTACCTTGTCTTCAAGTATCAATTCAGCCAGTCTATCTTCTACGACTTCAAATAAAGCACGTTTCAACGGTCTTGCACCATACACAGGATCAAATCCTGCTTCTGCTATGTAGGCTTTGGCATTCTCAGTGAGCGAGATACGTATATCACGTTCAGACAACTTCGATTGGATACCTTTAAACAATATATCCACGATACTTGTGATCGCCGCTAAGTCTAACGGATTAAAGATTACTTGATCATCTAGTCTGTTTAAGAATTCTGGTTTAAAGTTACGTTTGAGTTCTTCATTTACCGCAACCCTACGCTCTTCTTTATCCGTAATCGTCATAATCTTATCTGACGCTATATTGGATGTCATGATAATGATCGTATTTTTAAAATCTACCGTTACACCTTTGTTGTCTGTCAGACGTCCGTCATCCAGCACTTGCAATAGCGTATTAAAGACGTCAGGGTGTGCTTTTTCTATCTCATCAAACAGTACAACAGAGTAAGGTTTTCTTCTTACTGCTTCGGTTAGTTGTCCACCTTCTTCATAGCCTACATACCCCGGAGGTGCACCAATAAGTCTACTGGCAGCATGTTTCTCCATATATTCACTCATATCAAGACGAATAAGTGACTTCTCTGAGTCGAACAGAAACTTCGCTAATGTTTTAGCCACTTGCGTTTTACCTACACCTGTAGGTCCAAGGAACATAAAACTACCTATAGGTCTGTTTAGGTCACTAAGCCCTGCTTTATTACGCTTAATAGCACGAGCTACAGCTTTGAGCGCTTCATCCTGTCCTACTACTTCTTCTTTTAGGATGCTTTCTATGGCTAGAATTTTTTCTTTTTCACCTTGAAGCATCTTGTTGACAGAGATACCTGTCCAACGGCTTACGATACTTGCGATCATCTCTTCATCTACAGAGTTTTTAAGCAGTGTACCTTCAGACATCATCTGCGTCCACTTATCTTCTAAGTTTTGCAGCTTTGTTTCTTCAGCAGGAATTTTCCCGTATTCTATCTCTGCAGCTTTGTTGAATTCACCCTCACGCTTTACGTGTTCCGCTTGCGTTCTGAAAGACTCTATGGTATTTTTCACTTCAGCAATTTGGTTAAAGACTTCTTTCTCATTTTCAAATTGACTTTGCAATGAAATACGTTTCTCTTCAAGGTCTGCTAACTCTTTCTCTATCTCTTCAAGTCTAGAAGTGTTTTTATCATTCTCTTCCATCTTTAGCGCTTCTTTTTCTACTTGTAGCGTAGAAATCTCACGTTTTGCTTTTGATAGATCTGTAGGTTCACTCTCAATTTGCATTTTTAGCTCTGCAGCTGACTCGTCTATAAGGTCTATGGCTTTATCTGGTAAATATCTGTCTGTAATGTACCTATCAGAAAGCTTTGCTGCTGCAACCAGTGCGGCATCTGAGATAACTACGTTATGGTGTACTTCAAGTCTGTTTTTAATCCCTCTAAGTATTTGTAATGCTTCATTAATACTAGGCTCATCTACTTTTACCGACATGAAACGTCTTTGCAGAGCAGCATCTTTTTCAAAATACTTTCTATACTCTTTAAGTGTCGTTGCCCCAATCGTATGAAGCTCTCCACGTGCAAGGGCAGGCTTGAGGATGTTTGCTGCATCCATACTTCCTTCACTTGCACCTGCTCCGACAATGGTATGTATCTCGTCAATGAAGAGAATGATATTGGCAGATTTTTTAACTTCATCGATAACCGCTTTAAGTCTGTCTTCAAACTCACCTCTGTACTTTGCTCCAGCGATGAGTCTGCTCATATCTAGCGAGATGACACGCATATTTTGAAGACTTAGAGGTACTTCTTTGTTTACTATACGTTGAGCGAGACCCTCTACTATGGCAGTTTTACCTGTTCCCGGTTCCCCTATAAGTATAGGATTGTTTTTGGTCTTACGAATGAGAATTTGCATCATACGCTGTACTTCTTCATCTCTTCCTATGACAGGATCAAGCTCTCCATCAAGGGCTTTTTGGTTCAAGTCTATACCATATTGTGCCAGTGCTTCTAGATTTTCATCACCAGACTGTGAGTCTATCTGTTTACCTCCGCGAATACTTTCAAGCGTTTTTTCAAATTCTGAGATATCTACATATTTTCCTATTGTATCTTTCATAAAACTCTCGCCAGTACAAGACAATAACCATGCATCTACAGCAAGGTATTGGTCGCCATTGGCAGTCATCACACCTTCAGCATTTTGAAGTGTACGCACAAGAGTTTGAGAGAGTTTAATGTTCTCTTTTGTTACAGAGGAAACTGTTGGTAATTTGTTTGCTATACTTTTGGTTTCTAACTCTACGGCTGCCTTGTCTACATTCATTTTATTTAGTGCCTGATGTAAAATGGAACCACTGTTGGTTAACAATGCCCAAATGATATGGATAGGATCTACTTCTTGATTTTTGTTATGTAAAGCTAAAGAAACAGCTGATTCGATAGTACCTTGCATTTGATTTGTTAATTTTTCTAATATACTCACAGATAACCCCCCTTAAATTTTATTAAATATAAATTATTATACATCTTCAGTCACTTTGTGTCAAGTTTCCTAAATAACTTTAATAAGTTATAAAAATTGATTTAAATTAATTGTATATTTTTAGATAGTAATTTATATAAGTTACGTTATTATATTTTTATGAATTATACAATTGCTTCTGAATTTACACCACTCATCGATGCTATAGAAACTCACTTGGTTGGGAAAAGAGAAACGATTGCTTTGTCTTTGGCAACATTTTTTGCAGGAGGTCACCTCCTTTTGGAAGATATTCCAGGTGTAGGGAAGACAACACTTGCTAAACATTTATCTCACGTTTTAGGTCTTGATTTTGGTCGCATACAATTTACTTCAGACATGCTTCCCTCAGATATACTTGGAGTGAACTATTACAATCAAAAAGAAGGTGATTTTATTTTTAAAAAAGGACCGATATTTACTTCTTTTTTACTTGCAGACGAGATAAACCGTTCCATGCCTAAAACACAGTCTGCCCTACTTCAGGCCATGGAAGAAGGCATTATAACCATAGATGCCACACAATACACACTGCCTAAACCATTCTTTGTCATAGGCACACAAAATCCACATGAAGAAGTAGGAACATTTCCTTTACCAACCTCTCAGTTAGACCGTTTTATGTGTTCCTTTGGCATAGGCTATCCAGATAGAATATCAGAAAGAGAGGTACTCAAAGGCGAAACTGGACATAATTCCACCATCTCTAATACTTTGCTTACTCCCCAGCAGATAGATACCTATATAAAACAAGCTTCAGAGATCACACTCAGTGGTACGCTACTTGATTTTCTTCAGGAGATCATCGCTTATACCAGAGAGAGTGGTATGTTTGAGTATGGACTTTCAACACGTGGAGCATTGTCTTTGACTGCTATGACAAAATCTTGGGCAATGCTGCAAGGTCGTACCTACGCAACTGCTGATGATCTACAAGCAGTGACTTCTGTTGTCTGTTCACACCGTTTGAAGTTTAGAGAAGGTATCACTACAGCAAAACGTATACATGATGAAATCTTTACGCATATTCGCTCAGATATATAAACGTATAGACCAACATGCAACGCGTTACAGCGCGCTTGTAGTGGTATTGCTTTTTGGGCTTTTTTTGGAAGCCTATATGCATGACTTTAACCTCGTATACATTACTTTCTTTTTTGTATTTTCTCTTGCATTTTCTGCTGGCCCCATAGGCATTTTAAATTTGGGACATCTTGAGGCAAGTTATGTACGTTCAGGACGACTATTTGCACATCAGGAGGGTAAGATCTCTATGCAGATACACAACCCTTCAACGACAACATCATGGTCTGTCACACTCCATCATGAAAACATTTCTATAGCACTGGAACAACCTAAAGGTGAAGCATCAACTACCCTACAGCTTCCTGTTGCTCCAAACAAACGTGGAACGTTTATTCATAAAGACTGCTATTTGGAAAGTAAGTACCCTCTCTCAACAGTACGCTTGGTCATGAAAATAAACGAGTCTTATGTGGGCATAGTCTTCCCTGAGCCTAAAGGCTTGTCATTGCATTCCTTTCTACATAAGGAGGAGACCTATTATGGTGAAGAGAAAGAGTTTGATGGATTACGTGCCTATGATGGGTCACAAAAACTTTCCCATATCCACTGGGCATCCGTTGCAAAAGGAGACATGTCAGTAAAGGTCTTTAGCAAAGAGACACAAACACTTAAACTTATTTTTAACTTTTATGCAGCTTCTACAGATGATGAGGCACGTTTGTCACAGTTGTGTTTATGGGTACTTGAGTGTGAAAAACGAAACCTGCCTTTCATGATACAAATGCCCAACAAACTGTTAAATTCAGCAAAGGAGAGTACAAATGTTATCCTTGAAACCCTTGCAAGATATTAAACTCTCTTCTTTAGCTCTTTTAGACATAGCCTACATCATTGTACTTTTGCCTCTAATGCTTATATTGAAAATACCTATGTTGATATTTTCTTTCATAGTCCTGGGATTACTTTTTTTTAAGAAAACACCTGCACATAAATTTCTCATTGTTTTTGTCTTTTTTATGGGTCTTTTGGCACTTTTTTTATCTTTATACGGGGTATTTTCTTTCAGGGGTCTTTCTCGCTTGAAACTTTTTCTTGAGTTACTGGTGTATGTTCTGCTGATCGTCGTTTCTATGCAAAGACTCACCAGAGAGATCAACTTCTATCTACTGCTCTCCCCTGTCTTATTCTTAGCACTCTCTTTATTTTTCTTTCATGGTATTGTGATGCTCTCTTATGTCATTTTTGAAATCTTCTTCCTACTTTGGCTAATACTGGCACATCGTATGGGAGGAGATATGATAGAGAGCTTCCGGGCTAGCATGGTCATGTTTATGTATTCTCTGCCTTGGGTGGTTATACTTTTTATCTTCTTTCCCCGTATCTCATTTGACCATGCAAACTATGGATTTAAAGCTGAACCCGTGCAACGTATGGGACATGACGGTACGATGTTTTTAGACAGTAAAGCCCTGCTTGTACCTTCAGGTCGTATCGTGATGGAAGTAGGTTTTGATAAAGAAGTTCCTTCATCAAACAGTCTCTATTTTAGAGGAAGCATTCTTTATCTGGATAAAAAAGACCATTGGGAGCCACTCCCTATTTACATAAAAAGAGAAAGTAAACCTTATTACCCCACAAAGGGAGAAAAAATTGACTACAAAGTCACTTTGTACCCTACTCAAAAACGTTGGCTCTACATGTTAGATATGCCTTCACGTGCTGTGAAGGATGCTGATTTAGACAGAGACTTGATAAGTACATTTAAAAAACCTATAAAAGAACCTGTACATTATGCTGCAAGCTCTGCATTGAGCTCTAGATTTCATGATATTTTAGATGAACACACACTCAATGCTTCATCAAGTTTTGACAAAGAACATAATCCTAAAACCTATCAAGAAGCACAAAAGATAAAAAAGCTATTTAGTAACCCTGATAAAAAAACCTCTGCCCTTATAAAGTTTTTTCAAAACCAATCTTTAACCTATAGTTTGAAACCAGTAGCACTCGACATCAATAACACTACGGACAGTTTTTTATTTGATAAACGTCGTGGCTATTGTGTACACTTTGCATCTTCATTTGTTACTATGGCGCGCATGGTAGGTATACCTTCACGCATCGTCACCGGCTATAAAGCAGACAAAGCCAACAGTCTCAATAATTACCTTGCGGTAAAGGAGCGTGATGCACATGCCTGGGCTGAACTCTACATCAATGAATACTGGGTGAGAGTTGAAACAACCAGTACCGCATCAGCTATCGATGGGCAAACAGTAGAAGAATTGGGTACAAATAATACGAATAAAGGAAATAACCAATTCATTAAAAGAGTGAACCTCTATCTCATGTATGCAAAATATCAAGTAGAGACATGGATACTTTACTACAGCAATATCCGTCAACTGCAACTTATACAATACGCTAAACAAAATCCAAGATTTATCTTGCTGTTTATTCTCTCTTTTCTTGTTTTAGTATTAGTCACTTTTAATATCAGTTTATACTTCCGTCGTCCTCGCTGTACACATAAAATACTTTGTGTTTTGGAGCCTCTCCTAAAAAAATTGAAAAAAGAAGGTTATACACGTGAAAAAGATGAAACTCTACATCAATACTTCTTACGCTACATGAAAGATAACCCAGATAAAAATACTATAAAAGGGGTAGATAAATATTATGAAACTATTTCTTATGGTGGTGATACTTCAGTAGCAACAATAAAAAAATTGAAAAATATAGTGAAGAAGAGTTTATCTTCTTAGCCACCTGATGATCATTAAAAAAACAGTTAACCTTCCTCATGTATAGTAATACTGAGCATTCAAAGCAACCTCTTAGATGTTTTTTAATAAAATTATAAACTAATTCTCACATGGAGACATCATCATAATGATTAAAAAAAGTAAAAAAATTATCGTTGCAGGACTTGTAAGTACTTTGACGGTGGCATACATGTTTGGATCTTTTGCTCAGGCTAAAGATACTACTGTAAAAGCCCATACCCCCTCCACTGCCAAAGAAAAACTTGAAGCTTACATCAAATTCACACAAATCCTCAATGTAATTGAGAGTCAGTATGTGGATGATGTCAATACTACAAACCTTGTAGATAAAGCACTCAAAGGACTTATGGTGAACCTCGATTCTCATTCTTCTTTTATGGATACCAAAGAATTCAAAGACCTTTCTGTTCAAACTAAAGGTGAATTTGGCGGATTAGGTATCTCTATAGGTATGAAGAATGGTGCACTTACAGTTATCGCGCCCATAGATGGCACACCTGCATTTAAGGCTGGTGTAAAATCTGGTGATATTATTTTAAAAATTAATGACACGGCAACTATCGGTATGAGTATCGATGATTCAGTAAAGTTAATGAGAGGGAAACCCAAAACCTCTTTAGTTTTAACTATTATCCGAAAAGGGGAACCTAGACCTCTTGAAATTAAGATCACCAGAGATATCATCAAAATTCAGTCTGTCTATGTAAAAACAATTGAAGATAAAATACTGTATATCCATGTCACCTCTTTTGATCAAAAAGTAGTAGAGGGAGTACAAGAGGCTATGAAAGAGCATGATGCTACCAAGGGTATGATATTGGATTTAAGAAATAATCCTGGAGGACTGCTTGACCAGGCTGTAGGGCTTGTAGACCTCTTTGTTGATAAAGGAACCATCGTAAGTCAAAAAGGAAAACAGGCATCAGAAAACCTAAATTATGATGCACATAAAGAAAATACAGATAAAGAAACACCTATCGTTGTACTCGTAAACGGAGGATCTGCATCTGCTTCTGAAATCGTATCTGGGGCACTTCAGGATTTTAACCGTTCTATTGTTATTGGAGAAAAAACATTTGGAAAAGGCTCTGTTCAAGTCGTTATGCCTATAGGTGATGATGAAGCGCTAAAGCTTACTGTTGCACGTTATTACCTCCCAAGTGGACGTACTATCCAAGCTGTAGGTGTAACTCCAGATATCACCGTACATCTTGGGAAAATAGATTTTGAAGAAGATTCTATCTTCCTAAAAGAAAGTGATCTCAAAAAACACCTGGAGAGTGAACTTGCGAAAATAGATGTGAATACGACTAAATCATCAGAAACAAACACAAGTACAGAAAACAATGAAACAGTAGTTGATGATAGCATCATTACAGAAGATCAACTTTACAAAGATATACAGCTTAAAAGTGCTGTAGACATTTTGAAAGCACTCATCATAACACAAAAAGGGGAAAAATAATGGCAACAGATACTATTGTAAAACAAACACTGGTCTATGAAGGAAAAGCAAAGAAAATTTGGACAACAGGATATGAAGAACTTTATATCTCTGAGTTTAAAGATGACCTTACTGCTTTCAATGGTGAGAAAAAGTCAAGCGAAGCAGGCAAAGGTGCATTAAACAACAAAATCTCTACAGAGCTTTTCAAGTTTCTAAATGAAAAAGGTATCCCTACACATTTTGTAGAAATGCTTAATGAGAACCAGATGCTTCATAAGCGCGCAGAAGTGATTTTGATAGAAGTTATCGTTAGAAATATCGCTACAGGCAGTTTAAGCAGAAATCTCGGCATAGAAGATGGACAGATACTTCCATTTACACTTGTAGAGTTTGATTATAAAAATGATGCACTTGGTGACCCTAAGCTTAATGACCAGCACTGTCTTATCTTAAACCTAGTAAAAGACACATCTGAACTTGACTACATTCGTTATATGGCTAGAAAGATCAATCAACTTCTTAAAGAATTCTATGCAAATAAAAATCTAACACTTGTTGACTTTAAATTAGAATTTGGTAGAGATGTTAATGGTAATATTATCCTCATCGATGAACTAAGTCCAGACAACTTTAGACTATGGGACTCTGAGAGCGGTGAAAAGATGGATAAAGATAGATTTAGAGAAGGTTTAGGCGGACTAAAAGTCGCTTATGAAGAAGTATTAAACAGAATTCTGGGAGACAAATAATGACAGCAGTAGTAAACGTTTTTTTAAAAGAAGGTGTTCTAGACCCACAAGGCAAAGCTGCACATCATGCTCTTGACTCTTTAGGTTTTACCGGAGTCACTGATGTACATATCGGTAAACAGATCATTGTCAATCTTGATACTGCAGACAAAGCTGAAGCTGAAGCTGAAGTAAAAGAGATGTGTGAGACACTTCTTGCCAATACTGTCATTGAAGACTATACCATAGAGATCAACTAGTATGAAAGTAGCAGTATTAAGATTTCCTGGAACAAACTGCGAGTTTGATACACAGTATGCTTTTGAAAAGTTAGGACATACAACAGAACTTATATGGCATGAAGATGAGCAGCTTCCCGAAGATATCGATCTTGTTGTTGTACCTGGCGGATTTTCATATGGAGATTATTTACGTTCAGGGTCTATCGCTAGATTTTCCCCTATTATGAAAGCTGTTTCAACCTATGCAAATAATGGTGGTAAAGTACTTGGTATCTGTAATGGTTTTCAAATCCTTACAGAAGCAGGACTACTTCCCGGTGCATTAAAACGTAACAATAACCTTCACTTCATCTCTAAGCATCAAAATCTTTGTGTCATCAACAATGATAATGCATTCTTAAATAAATGTAAAAAGGGCGAAGTACTGAATATTCCTATCGCTCATGCTGATGGTAATTATTACATAGCCGAGGAAGGATTTAAAAAGATAGAAGCCAATGGACAGATACTCCTTCGTTACTCAGATGACAAAGGTAATCCTGTTGTGGTTAATGGATCTGTGACTTCTATCGCAGGTGTTTGTAACGAAGCTAAAAATGTATTTGGTCTTATGCCTCACCCTGAGCGTGCTTTAGAAGCTATACTTGGAAGTGAAGACGGTATACGTATGCTTAAAGGTTTTGAAGCCTAATGCAACGCTTACGCTCTGTATGGCTCTTACTGGGACTCATATTGGCTTTCACCACTTTAGTTAGTGCACAGAGCGAATTTAAATACAGTTATATGCCTAAAAATGTATATGAGAACCAACTTTTCGCTGTGACAGTCTTTGCCTCAGGAGAAGCTGTGAAAAGTAAACCACAATTTACTTTTGACAGTTCAAGTAACACACAGCCTCTCTTTAAAAAGCCTCTTATCGTACAAAATGGGTCCGATAGTTTCTATACCTTTTATTTTAAAGCTTCTAACGTAGATATACGTATACCAAGACTATTTATATCAACCGAAGATAATCAAAATTCACTTGAACCTAAAACCATCTTAATAAAGACACTCAAGCAAAGAGAAGACTTCTGTCACGTACTTGCAGCAGATATGCAGATAAAAAATTCTCAAGTATCAAACTATGATGAGAAAAGTCATATAGTCACCCTCTCCATAGAAGCCTTTGAAGCAAATCTTGAAGATATGAAGTTAAACAATGTGCAAGAGTCTGGTATTGATAACTTGAAACGTGATAATGCAAAGGTAGAAGCAGAATTTTACGTGGTTCTTCCTGGGGAAGATAAACTACTCAAGTTTACCTATTTTAACACGATTAAAAAACAGTATGTTTTTTTAGAAGTTCCTGTTGTCGTTGCCGATGCCTCTGTGACGACACAGTCTGACCTGAATCCTAAAGAAGACAGCTTTGAAAAGCTGAAAAAATATACGTTTATCACTTTGGTTACGTTCTTTCTAATCATGTTTTTACTTAAAAGAGATTTCTTCTATTTGGTGTTTGCTGTGATATCTCTTATCACCCTTCTAACTTTTTATATTCCGCATAAAAAAATATGTGTCAAGCAAGGGGCATCACTCTATATTTTGCCTACACAAACCAGTACTGTAAGTACAAAGATAGATCAAAAGTTTGACACCATGCTATTGGGTGACCGTAAAGGGTATAAAAAGGTTGAATACAAAGAAGGAATCATAGGATGGATCAAAAATGAAGATCTTTGCAACAATTAGATTTTACTGGGGTGTATTTATCATCTCATTTAATACCGCCATTTTCATGATACCTGCTTTAATGCTGTTTGGTAAGCACAAAAGTATCATTGTTCATCATATCAACCGTTTAACTCTCTGTATGATGGGTGGTAGACTGACCCAAGAAGGCACCATGGATGCAAATGCAGACATGTGTGTGATGAACCACCAGGGTGTCGTAGACATCATAGGACTTGAATCCTTACAGAACAACCACTTACGCTGGGTTGCAAAAAAAGAGCTTTTTGATGTGCCCTGGTTTGGTAATCTTTTACGTCATGGAGAGATGATCTCACTGGATCGTGCTAACAAGGCGGGGCTGATAAAACTCATCAAAGAGGTAAGAGAGTCTAAAGAAGTCTATCATCGCCCTGTAGCGATATTTCCTGAGGGAACAAGAACAGACAAGCAAGCTTTGCTTCCTTTTAAACAAGGAACTAAGCTCATAGCAGAGAGGTTAGAACTACGTGTGCAGCCCATAGTTATAACAGGTAGTAAATGGCTTTTAAATGAGCACGATAGAACAGGTCACAGTGGTACAGTAAATTATTCATTTTTACCTACCATTTCGGTGAACAGTGATGATAAAAACTGGTTTGATACCCTGAGAAAAGATATGCAAAAGGTTATAGATGATGAGTTTAACAACAATCATTGCAGTCGCTAGCGGTGGCGCCATAGGTGCAACACTAAGATTACTTATCAATGGGGTTACAAATAAATATTTTGTACATGCGCTTCCATTAGGCACACTGGCAGTTAACCTCATTGGTAGTCTTCTCATAGGTATGCTGTTTGCATACTTTCATTTCAATACGTCACTCTCACCACATGTAAAAACATTTTTGGTGACAGGAATACTTGGTGCACTCACAACCTACTCTACTTTTGCCATAGAAAGTTTCTTTTTACTTGAGTCAGGACACTATATACATGCTTTTGCCAACATGGCACTTAACCTTTTTGGTACTATACTTCTTGCAGGTATCGGGTACTTATACATTATGCAAATCACAAAATAACAGGAGAACACATTGCCAACACTAAATCAAGAGATAGAAAAACACATTAAAAAGCTTGCAAATCCTCTCAAAGAGCCTGAAGAATTACTTGAAGCACTTAAATTAAAACTTACTAAAAAAGAGTTAAAACTTTTAAAATCATGGGCAGATGAAACTCCTGTAGAAGATTTACGTACTCAACTCAGCCTAGATGAAGAACGTTACGGGGAACTGTCAACGAAGCTCATTAAGAAGCTAAATCAAGAGAAGATCAAACAGGCGATGTGCATTTAATCTAGAGTATCAGAAAAAAGCAGATGCTAAAATAAGTGAAGAAAAATAGGAACAGCCATAATAGCTGTCCAGATTGAATATAGATTTTGTTCAAAGAAGAAATTATTTTATAAATTTTCGTCTGAATAAATAGTCTTGACTTAAAAAGGCAAACTAAATGTTGACATAAAACTCTGCTAATTTTTCACTTCATTCTTCGACTGATTCATCCATATGTACTCTACTGCAAGTTTCATCGACATATTTGTGACTGTAAATCCAAAGTATTAAGACTAAGACTATAGTGTAATTAGATTTTTATCATAATTTTTCCATTCCTTCATAAAATCTTTAAATAAATGTATGTTATTATCTTAATTGTTTTAACAAATATAAAAATAAAATATCACCTTTTTGTGTGATATTAACAATATTTTGAAAAGAAACCTTAATTAGATAGTAAATAAATATTAAATGACATAAATATGACATTACTTGTCGTATAATAGATATAGATATAGTTTAGTATGGAGTTAACATTATGCATATAAAAGACAATGAAATACTATTGAAAATTATAGAGTGTCAGTCTTCTATTATTGCGGGTAAAAGTATCAAAAGTATATTGTATAAAAATATTGATTTTTTTCTTGATAAGTCAGAAGCAGATATCATTACAGTTTATATACCGGAGTGCGAAAAGGTCCAACTCGAATACATACTTGAAAAAGATAAACTCTTCACAACTCTCTCAAAACAATATATGTTGAACCATAGAAACTTTAGCTGGAATAAGTTTGTTTCCAATTGTGATAAGCATCCTACCTCAGATACAGATTATACTAAAATCACTGAACTCTCTCAGCTCTTTAAAGGATTATTAAACAAGAAAGAGTCTGCTTATTTTGCTGGTAACATCAAAATGAAAAGTGCTATTATCATGCCATTTCACTCTTCTAATAACACTGTTTTACTTGGTTATGTCTGTTTTATCTTTCAGTCAGATAGTGAAATAAACTTGAAAAAACTAGAAACCGTTAAAAGTACATTTGAAATGCTATTACGTCCTCTGCATGACAGAGAGCACAACACTCTTTACAACAAATGTATTTGCATAGATGAAGATATGCACTTCCTGACTGATAAAGAAAGAAAAGTTGTAAAGCACGTTTTAACAGGTATGAATTACAATGAAGTAGCAGCGAGATTAGATATTTCTATCAATACACTCAAAACACATATGAAAAATATTTTTTATAAAACCAATGTCAATTCAAAGATAGAACTCTTCAATAAATTTAACGTACGTGTTTAATAGGAAAAGTTAAGAAAGGACTTGATTCACACGTTAACTATTTGTGATATATTAGGTCATCCAGGGAGTGTAACAAATTCTGTGTCAATTAGATAAAATATTGAACACAGAAGGATTACGTATGAAAATGGAAATAGATGTTGCAGAGTTTGCAGCACAACTA
>JGI1221J13441_10000028_pt1 | contig 89904 bp, 75 predicted proteins | sample LakVidmifraction_4_FD_13441 | JGI IMG/M metagenome (IMG submission 13441) | reverse complement strand
TCTGTGCAGTACAGTGGCTTGTATGGATCATGTCTGCTGGACCCGCCTGCATCGCCTTGGTTAGAATGCACAGGACACTGTTACGGAAACAGTGACTCGCCTCTGCTACTTTCAGATTCGCAAAGCTGGCACCGGATTTTTCTTCCAGCGATTCAAATGGTCGACATCATGGATTGGGTCCCAATCGTCTTCATCATCTTCAAGGTTGCCGTGCTCGGCATCGGCATGTTCTACGCCATCAAATGGCATTACGATCAGGGCAAGAAGGGCAAGCAGGCCGAGCGCAACGCGGTGCTGCGCGCCAGCGGGAAAGTGGCAGCGCTGTTCGTGATCTCGCTGCTGGTGCTGGGAGTGGCAACCTTTTTCATCTCCAGGATGATGGGGCTGGAGCTGAGCTTCTCCTGACGCCCCGCAGTTCCTCAGGCTGCCGGCCGCTTGGCCAATGCCAGCAAGGTTCCGAAGAAGATCATCATGCCGCCGCTGATGCGGTTCATCCAGCGCAGACCGCGCGCATTCTGCATCAGTCCGGAGAGGCGCGTGCCGGCGTAGGCATAGGCGGCGATGGCGACCACCTCCAGCGCCAGGAAAATCGCGCCCAGGGTCAGGAAACTGGATAAATAATTTTCCGGCACCACGAACTGCGGGAAGAATGCCGTAAAGACCAGGATGGCCTTGGGATTGCCGATGGCGACCAGAAACTCCTTGCGCACATAACCGGCAATACTGCGCTGCTGCGGCTCAGGCGGCTGGCCGCCCAGCTCCACCCTGGCGAAAAACAGTTTGCAGCCCAGCCAGATCAGATAGGCCGCCCCCAGCACCTTGACCACCGTAAAGGCCATCTGCGAGGCCATCAGCAGTGCGCCCATGCCCACCGCTGCCACCCCTATCATCAGCGCGAAGGCCACCAGCCGGCCGGCCGCTGCCAGCAAGGCCGGGCGCAGACCGTGATGGGCGCCGATGGTAATGGAGAGCAGATTGTTGGGGCCGAAGGCCATGTTCAGTGCAAAACACGAGGGAATGAACAGCAGCAGGCTTTCCAGAGACATCGCGGCTCCTTGGCAGATGAGGGCGACGCGTCGCGTCACCGGAGCCGGTATTCTAGCGGCACGCCACCTGACGCGCAGGTGACGCGCATATTCTTACGAGGATGTCAGCGCGATTTTCCCGCGATACAGGAATTGACTGATGCAACCATGATCATTTCGGTCACATAATCGCGGAGCCGTTCGTTCTGATCTCAGGACGTAGCCCATCCACCCGGAGATCGCTTCATGAATCCGAGCAGTCACGCTCGCACCCTGCTGATCGTTGAAGACAACAAGGATGTCAGAAACATTTTTGCAGAAGTCTTTCAAGGCGTCGGCTATCACGTGATCGAAGCCGGCAACGGCGAAGAGGCGCTGGCACTGATGGCCCATGAGCACCCAGCAGTCAGCGTGGTCCTCACTGACCTGCGCATGCCAGTGATGGATGGACTGGAATTGGCGACCCGCATCAAGGGCGATGAACGCTTCTCGGCCATTCCGGTGGTCCTGCTCAGTGCCACTCCCATGAGCAATTCCTGGCAGGCACTCGAAGTGTTCTCCGCCCTGCTCACCAAACCCTGTTCCTTCGAACACCTGCTGTCCACCATCGAATCCGTGCAGTAAGTCCGTGCAGCACGCTCATGCTCTGCCCCCGCAGAGCGATGACAGACGCCCGTCTGCCAAGCTGATGTATTGCATTGGAGACGCGTCCGACAGTCACAGCCGACAGGATCAAGGGAGCTTGGCCGATGTCTGCGGCGGAGTCAGGGGACGATGATGTAGTTACTGCGCACAAGCGCAGGGCATTCATCAAGGAGTGACATCATGTCGAATCAGAATCAAGGCAACAGCCGCGGTGGTTCCCACGAACAGCACGTCCAGGCAGGCCAGCAAAGCCACAAGAATGACCAGCAGAACCAGAGCAGCAGCGGCTCCGGCCAGCAGCAAGGTGGCAACACCCGGGGCGGCTCGCATGAACAGCACGTGCAAGCCGGCCAGCAGAGCCACAAGAACGACCAGCAGAACCAGAGCAGCAGTGGCTCCGGCCAGCAACAGGGCGACTCCAGCCGCGGCGGCTCCCATGAGCAGCACGTGAAGGCGGGACAGCAGAGTCAAAAGAACAGCTGACGGCAACGCTGATCACGCTGCCTTCTCGGGCAGGCCCGGACACGCTCTCCAGGAGATGGAGCGCGCGTCCGGGCCTTTTTTCATTACGGTTTCAATGCAAGGCAGCGTGGGATTCGTCGCCCGCTGTCGGCTCGACCCTCGCCGGCAGGCTCTGCATCGCCGGCTTGCGCGAAAGCACACGCCACAGAAACACTCCGGTCAACGCCATGCCGGCCACGACATAAGCCGCATAGAACGCAGCGAGATAGCTGCCGTAGTGCAGAAGGGACTGGATCATGGCCATGCTTCCTTGAGATGGAAAGGTCGATGCAATGGCGTGATCTTATGTTTTATATCATTTCGCGAATATCAGGAAATTTCCTAGTTGTGTCGCGCACACGCCATTGATGAGCTATTCGATAGCCCACGATCAAACTCGACAATAAGCGATGTCCGAAAGACGGCGCATACCTGCGTTCAGCTCCACCCGTCTGCGGATGTATCAACGCTTCCAGAACATCCACCACGGCGATGGCGCGGGCAACGCAGCAGTCGCCCCGGCGGGCAGTTCCGACTGCTGTGGCTGCGTCAGTTCGGGTGGCCAGCGTGTGGCGTCGTTGGCCGAACCGGCCAATGTCCAGCTGGCCACCTCGCTGATTGCCTGCTCTTCGTACAAGCCGGTCAGGTCATGTAGCAAGGGGCTCATCTGCCATGCCTGCCGCTGATCCATCACGGCCAGTTCCTGATACGCCGCCCGCAGCTGCTGCTCCAGCTGGCCATCATCGGACATGCCGTCCAGCTCTTCCGTGTTCACCACGATGTTGCGCCGGGGTTCGGCTTCCAGGCGCGCGATCCAGTCCTCGTACAAGGCGTGGCGCTCCTCGCCCAGCACCGGACGCAGCATCGCCGAGCGCTGGCGCAGACGGGCGATGCCCGCCAGACGTTCGCAACCCAGGTAGGCAAAAGGACGCGGCGCATCCTGGTCAGCTTCCTCGTCGCACTCCTCATCATCGTACTCATCATCGTCCTCCGCACCTTCAGGGCCTTGCTTGCCGCTGTGCTCGCCCTCGGTGGCAGGGCCGGACGTGACGTGAATATCGTCCGCGGAAAACAGGCACATCCAGAACAAGGGAAGGCGCGCGGTGGCCTCGTATTCGGTACCGATCATGGTAAAGAATTCGTCGGCCTGTTCCTCCGTGGGCAGACCCTCGAAGTCGGTGCAGTAGAGATAGACGCGATTGCCCATGTGATTCCCCTGAGAATGGCAGGACGACAGGCGACGCTGCATCGGCAGCGTGCCGCCCGGCTCACCTGATCTTGATTTCGACGAAACGATTGCGCGGCTCGGCCACGCCGCGCTTCTGCGGCACGCGCGGATCACGCGCCCCCTTGCCGATGACCTCGATGCTCAGGGCCTTGACCTCCGCCCGTTGCAGTTCACGCTCGATCAGGCGCGCGCGCCGCAGCGACAAGGCGTCGTTGGTGGCATCGCTGCCGATGCTGTCGGCATGGCCGGTGAGGATGAATTCCCCGGCGGGGAATTCCTTGATTTCAGCGATGGCCTTCTTGAGCAATTCCTGCGAGGCCGGCGTCAGACGGTCAGTCCCCAGCTCGAACAGCAGATCGTAGCTGCGCGGACGCGCCGGCAGGCTGCGCATGACCTCGGCATATCGCCGGTCCACCTCGGCAGCGGACAGGGTCTGGGTCGGCGCGGGCTTGCCGCCGCGCGTTTCGACCGCTGCATAGGGCGAAGTCAGTGCCGTCTCGCCACTGGCCGTCTTGACCACGATGCTGCTGGCCGAGCCGTCGGCCTGCGGCAGCAGCACGAAACGTTCCGCCGGCCCGGCACATGCGGCCAGCAGCGCCACCAGCGTCAGCAAGGAGCAGCGCATCAGCGGCCGGGACAGTGAATGGAGAGATGGCTTATTCACCGGCCACCTCCACGATGAAGTCGGTACCACGGATGCCGATGGTGGCCGTCGGGGTCGACAGCCGCTGGCTCTCCGGCGAGTGCTTGCCGATCAGTCCCGACACGTAGCGCAGTGTGCCCTTGGTCAGGCGCACGGCAACGCTGCCCTCGTCGGTCTTGTCGTTGTAGGCAAATTGTTCGAGCAGGAACTGGCTGTTGGAGCCCAGGGAAATGAGCGTATCGTCGCGCAAGGTAAAACCGACCGCACTGGCGGCACCGGTCAGTACCCGGTCACCCGCATAGAGCCGTTCGCCGGTGGCCAGCGGGCGGGTCTTGCCGCTGCGCTCGGCGCGCACGTCGCCTTGCAGGACCTTGACGATGCCGGCCTGGCTGGCCGTGGCTTCTTGCGCAGCTGCACTGCCCTGGCCCAGCAGCGAAGCGCTGGCCAGCAGCACGCCAGCCCACCCGGATGCCCTCCACATCGGCCCCGCCCTTTTGATCCGCATACCGCGTTCCCCTGATGTTGTGATGATGACGTGAGTCGTGACTGTGCCGCACCTGAGCGCGGCAATGATGCCACCGCGCAATTTCATAGAAAATCATGGGGAAGGTCAACAATTCTTTACATCTGGCGTGCGAAACGGCAGCGGCCGGCCCTTAAAAGAGCAACGAACCCTGCCCTGAGCTGCTCCGCGCTTCGCTCTTGGGCGCAGGCCAGGCCTTCATGGCGCTGGCGGGATAGTTGACCAGCATCCTGCGCGCGTTTTCCGTATCACCGACATTGAGCCAGTCCGCATAGTCGGCGGGCGGGATGATGACGAGGTTGCGTTTTTCCTCGCCCGGCTTGTGAAAACGATTCATCAGGGGATGCCCATCGGCATTGATGGTGATCTGGGTAAACGAAAATGCATACCCTCCTTCAGGCTCCTCCCAGGCGCGCCACAGGCCGGCCACGCAGAACGGCTGGTCGTCGGCCATGCCGATGGCCCAGCGCTGCGGGCGTCCGGCTTCGTAATTGGGCTCATAAAACCAGTGCATCGGCAACAGGCAGGTCTGCAAGGCCCGCCAGGGGCCGGCGTAGCTGCGCTTCTCGCCGATGGTCTCGGCGCGGGCATTCACGGTGGAGATCTGCAATCCGCCCTGCAGCTTGCGCCGGGGCATCATGCCGTAGGTGCCGACGATGAGTTCCGGCTCGCCCTGCAGCCCGGCCCGTACCACGGGGGCGGCGTAGTCCTGCCAGGTTTCCTCTGGCCAGTCTGGCGTGGCGGAGGTGTCGGCACCGGTCAGCGCGGTGATGATGGATTTGGGAGTGGGCTTGTAGTTGACGCACATGGCAGGACGGATTCCCGGTCGCAGCTAGGAGCCGCGATTGTGCCACAGCGCGGGCGCGGTGGCGGAGGGTCTGCTGTGGCCTGGCGCGGATGTCAATGCCGCAGCGTCTACCGGTCATCGACATCCGCTGCACCAAGAAAAAACCGGCCTGCTGTCTGCAAGGCCGGTTCTTCAAGGGATCACACTGCTGGCAGCGCGCCTGAGCGAACTCAAGCAGCCTGCTTGCCTTCCAGGATCGACTCTTCCAGGGCGATCAGGGATTCGATGGCGGCGATCAGCATGCCGATGCGGTGACGGCGATAGATCAGGCGTTTTCTTGCACGAATGTTCATGGTTTCTCCAGCAGCCGGCGGAGTGCCGGCGGGTTGACGGGTCGGGCCGCCGCCTCCGCGCCTGCAACTTCACATCGGCTGCGAGCGTGCATCCTGCGGGACGGCCAGCGGCCAAGGCCCGACATTATAGCCGACTGCCGCTGCGCTCCCGTCACCAGCTGCGTGGCGCGGCGCTCACGCCACACATGCACGCCGGTAACGCTCGCTGTAGCGCCGCGTCGCCTCCAAACCGGGCACGAAATGATGCCGCCCCGGTGCCAGCTCGGCCACCAGCGCATCGAGATCGACCTCGCCCAAGGCCACGGCCGGCACGGCGGGGGCTTCGGCAGCGGCGTTCTCACGGCCGCGCGCCAGTGCGCGGAAGCTCGGCTGACGGCGGCCATCGCTCCAACCCTCCTCGATCCACTCACGGATGACCTGCTTTTCGTAGCCCTCGAAGACCCCGAACATCTGGCCGCCCGCAGCATCGATCAACCGCCAGAAGCGGCTCTCCTCGGCTGGCTTGCCCCGCGTGATCCACTTGGCCTTTTCCATCTCCGCCAGGAAGCTGGCCATGCCATCGGGCTGTTCCAGCCACTGGTTGACCGTCTTGCCGCCGATGCGGCAATAGTCCGAGTGCATCATGCGGCCGAAGGGCGCTTTCTCGGCCAGCACCCTGACCACCTCATCCTGCAGGACAAAGGAGCCGATCACGCCCAGCGTGCTCGCGCCCGGCTCATTGAGCAGATAACCGCGCCGCACGCCCTGCATGAAGGCTTGCGGATCCGCAGCCTGGGCGGCCGCCTGCGCGACCGCCTCGGCGGCCTTGCGGGCGTGTCCGCTGGCGGCATTGTCGATGGTGACGTGCAGGGTGAAGTAATACGGGTCGATGCCCAGTTCATTGAGTTCGTAGGCGGTGATGAGCAAGTGCAGCGGCAATTGCTCATAGCCGAGGTTGAAGCCGAACACCTCGGCCTCGAATTCCGCCCCGTGATGGGCCAGCCCCAGCTGGATGGCCCCTTGCACATAATGTTCTTCGGACAGCGCCGGTCCGTGCTCGCAGCCGTTGGCAGCCAGCAGGCTGCGATAGAGGGTGACGTGATTCATGGCGGCATCGCCATCGCCCAGCTCTTCCAGATAGGTGAGGATCAGCGGACGGAACAGCGGATCACGCCAGCGCCGGATGGCGCTGTAGAGCCAGGCACCGTCGACCATCTTGGTCGGGCCCACGCAGCGCAGGAAATTGAGCGCATGGGCGCGGCCACTGAAGTAGCGGCGCGGCGCGCCTTGCTGGCGTTCCTTGAGATAGCTTTCATAGGCAACGCCGACCTCGGCAGCGCGCGCTTCCATCCAGCTGGCCAGTGCAGCGGGCTCCTGCGGCAGGTCGCAGGGCAGCTCCTGCGCTTCCTGCATCTGTTGCACCAGATAGTCGCGCCCCATGGCCAGGGCGGCCTCGTCGGGTGTTGCGACGAACAGCTGCGCATACACGTGCGCGGCCTGCAGGCTGCCGGGCTGGTGGCGGTAGGCTTGGGCGGCCGAGCGGGCGGCCTGCATTTCCTCGACGGTAGATCGCATACATCCTCGCGCAAAGTCAGATGCATGGAGCATGCGCGCCGGCGCAGGCCAGCGCTATCAGCGGGCGGCCAGCCTTGGTGTCGGAGAATGCCCGGCGGGCGGTAGGAGGATGCAGCAGGGCGGCGTCAGAGGCCATTGTCTTGCCGGTTTTTATGTCCGATAATCGCGCCCATGAACGATACCGCACAACGCCCCGCCCTCCCCGACCGCCTCAGCGTCGATCCCCGCAGCCCGCATTACGTTGCCGCCATCTTCGAGCACGACATCGGCATCAAGCTCAACGACAAGGAATTCAACAACGTCAGCGAGTATTGCATCAGCGAAGGCTGGATCAAGATCCCCGCCGGCCGTGCACTCGACCGCAAGGGCAATCCCATGCTGACCAAGCTCAAGGGGCGGGTCGAACCGTTCTACCGCTGAGCCGCGCGCCACAGTCAGCGCCATCACATTTCTTTCCCGCATGCAAAAAAGGTCCGCAGCAATGCTGCGGACCTTTTCTTTTTACTTGGCAGATCGGAAAACACGCCGTCAGGATTCATCGACGGCATCGCTCAATCTGCCTTGATTGATCGATCGGGCAGATGATCCGTCCAGCCGATATCAGACCGGTACTGCCATCAGCCAAACCGATCATGCCGCCAGTGCTGCCCTTCCGACACGGAACACGGCCACCGCCTGCACCAGCTCGCGGGCCTGGCCCGAGAGGCTGATGGCCGCAGCGGCACTTTCTTCCACCAGCGCTGCATTCTGCTGGGTGGTGCTGTCCATCTGGGTCACGGCCTGGCCGACCTGGGCGATGCCGGTGTTCTGCTCGGCCGTGGCGGCGTTGATGCCGACCATGATGTCGCTGACACGTCGAATCGAGGTCACGATCTCTTCCATCGTCTTGCCGGCCTGATCGGCCAGCTGCGTACCCTGCCCGACCTGGTCGACGCTGGCGGTGATCAGTTCCTTGATCTCGCGCGCCGCCGTGGCCGAACGCTGGGCCAGGCTGCGCACTTCGGTGGCCACCACCGCAAAGCCGCGTCCCTGCTCGCCGGCACGGGCAGCTTCCACTGCCGCGTTGAGCGCCAGGATGTTGGTCTGGAAAGCGATGCCATCGATCACGCCGATGATGTCGCTGATGCGGTCCGAGCCGGCGTGGATAGCCTGCATGGTCTGCACCACCTGCTGCACCACCGCGCCGCCCTGGCTGGCCACCTCTGCGGCGTCACGCGCCAGTTGGCCGGCCTGGCGGGCACCGTCGGCATTCTGCTGCACGGTCGATCCCAGTTCTTCCATGGAAGCGGCAGTCTGCTGCAGGGCGCTGGCTTGCTCTTCGGTGCGCTTGCTCAGGTCCGCATTGCCCTGGGCAATCTGGGCGCTGGCCGTGGCCACGCTCTCCGAATTGCTGCGCACGCTGCCGACCACCATGCTCAGTTGCGCCGTCATGGCCTGCATCGCCATGAGCAGACGCGCCACTTCATCACTGCCCTTGACCTCGACATGCTGGGTCAGGTCACCGGCCGATACCGCCTCGGTCAGGCGCACCGCTTCCGACAGCGAACTGGTGGTGGCACGGGTGATGGCGACCATCAGCCACAGCGCGGCCATGGCCAGCACCGCCAGCGAAGCACACAGCACGATCAGTTCATTGCGCAGGCGCGGAATCTTGGCTTGCAGCTCGTCACGCATCATGTCGAAGGACGTCGTCACCAGCACGAATTGGGTATCGATGATGCGCGTCATGGTGGACACCCATTGCGGTGCCGGCATGGTCAGCTGATCGGCGCGCACGATGGCACTGTCGGCCATTTTGAAGGCTTCGTCGGCAGCAGTGACGGCTGCTGCACGGGCGCTTTCCACCTCGGCCGGCAGGGGGTGGCGACCCGCAGCCAGCGTCAGCGAACGGCGGGCGCTTTCATAGCTGCGGCGGGCACGGTCGGACAGGTTTTCCAGGCGGGCGCGTTCTTCCGCATCGGCCTGGCCGCGTCCCAGCATCACGGCACCGCGCGCACGGGCCTGACCCAGTGCTTCGGTCAGTTGCGGCAGTTCGGACATGACCGCGCGCTGCACGTAGAACAGCGCAGCCTCCGCTTCCAGCGCCAGGCCGGAACTGTTGGCCACGTCGTCCAGCAGATCGAGCTCGCGCTTGATCAGTTGCGCATGTTGCACATTGCTCTGCGCGCCATTGATGGACTTGCTGGCGATACTTTGCGTGAGTGCACGCCAGTCGGCATTGAGGCCATCGAGCGCATCGGTGAGGGCCTTGTCTTCCAGCGGCTTGAGGCCGCTGCGCACACGGTCGAAGGTGGCATCGACTTCCTTCTGGCGCTCTGCGCGGCTGGCGGCTGCGCCATCACCATCGGCCAGATACAGGGCCGACAGACCGCGATGCTGTTGCATTTGCTTGAGCAGCAGCAGCAGCTCCCGTCCGGGTGCAAGGGCCAGCGATTCACGCTGGGCAGTGGCGAGGTCGTCGAGATTGCTGCGCACCAGGAGGGTGGTCGGCACGATGAATAGCATAAAAGCGAGTGCGCCGATCAGGACGAACTTGCGTGAGTAATTGAGATGATTGATCCAGGAACGCATGATGTTGTTGGTGTTGGAGTGTAGATAGGGCCATCGTTGGCCACTTGCGCTGTTGCGCGAGACGCTCCGTTGCGCCATCAAGCCGCGTCGATGCGGCTTTTTGCAGTCGGGCATTCTACGGATGCCACCCTGTTTTCCCTATGGATTTCAACAGTGGCGTCCAGTTTTGTTGTGCAATTCCGACCGTCTCGCCTCACATCGCTGTTCCCGATGCAAATACGAGCCCTGACTAGACTATGGCCATGCTGGCAGAGTTCCGTACGGAAAGAAAAATTGGCATGCAAGCCTGCATGTGTCACCGGAACTCACAGCGTCTCATTGAAACTCACGCGGTCTTCCCCGTGCGCGCGACAAAAGAAAATCCGCCGCCTCTGCACGCTGCGATGTGCAGCGCCGGAGACGGCGGATGTGAGAATGAAGTGATGAGAAGCGAGAACGCCGCAGCGCGGCGCATGGCTTGAACGCGCTCGCTGCACAGCATCGCTGCCAGACGGCTCTCGGAGATGGCCACAGTGAGCGGTTTACATTGTTGTGCAGCTGCCGGAAACGCAAGTGCAGCCTACGGACCGGGCTTCATTTGGGGTGGCCAGTTTGATCGGGGTTGGCGGTGTCGATGCGCAGATCGGTTTCAAAACTCTGCAGCACAGCCCGCAGTTCGCCACTCTTCTGCATCGCTTCCAGCTGCGCGTTGATACGGGGCAGCAGCTTCACGCAGGGACTGGCCCGGCTCATGGCGATGTAGTTGTCACTCTCGCTGACGAAGGGGCGCAGCGGCATGAAGCGATCGGCCAGGCCGTTCTGGTTCAGATAGATCACGCCGTTGTAATAACCGGTGATGAGGTAGTCGATACGGCCCGAATCGAGCTTGGAGAAATTCATGTAAAACTTTTGCGCGGTCTCGATGATGAGATTGTCACGCAGGAATTCATCGAAGCCGCCGCCGAACTGGTTGCCCAGCGTGACGGCTCCGCGCTTGCCGATCAGGTCCTTCCAGCCGCCGTAGGCGAAGCGCTTGTCGCGCGCCACGAAGACCGCAATCGGATTGGAAAACAGCGGCACCGAAGCAAAAGCCAGGTAGGACTGGCGTTCCGGCGTGTTCTTGAGCGAGGACACCATCGCCACTTGCCCGCTCTCGGCCTCCTTGAGCACGCGGTGGAAAGGACCGACGTAGCGTACCTCATAGGGAATGTTGAGCGCACTCAGGGCGCGCGTGGCGATCTCGATGCTGGCACCGGTGAGGCGCTTGCCGTCGTACCAGTGCAAGGGCGCGTAATCGGAATCGGCCGAGATGACGACCTTGCTGCATTCGGCAGCGTGGACCGTCAGCGGTGCGCTGAGCGCAGTCACTGCTGCCAGCACGGCCAGCATCGCGGTGCTTGTTGGTTTGGTCATGATGTCCCCCTTGTTCTGCTTCAGCACGCAACCCTGGACAGGCGGTGTGAGCAAACCCATGCGACTGAGAATAACCCGGTTGTGCCACCTGCCAAAACGCAATTCGCGCCGCTTGGGAGAGATGCGCATTTTTGCCACAGCCATTCGTCCTTCCCTGTCTCAGATCAAGCATGCATGAGGCCGGATGGGCACGCATTGGTCTGACCCTCTGCCCGCCTGAACGCTCTCACCCACATCCTCACACAAGCTCGCAAAAGAACTTTTACTTAGCGTTTCAGCACTGCGCCAGAATGAGGGAGGGATACGTTTTGTAACGAAACGGGGGCAATGTGTCAGCTTGCAGACTGACACGTCCGGCGCGTAGCACTGCAAAAGCGGCTCGCACTTTCATCCTTTGAACGGGCCGCATTGATGCGGCCTGTGCATGGATGAGCTGGATTGCGCTCAATTCTGCATCAATCGAAAATCCTGGATTTGCGCTCGGACGCCGATCAAGCCGGCTGTCAGACGCGCGCGAAATGTCCGACAAGAACATGCTGGGCTTTCCGACTGTCGCGGCGCTGCGGTCTTCCTATGATGAACCCAAGTTTTCAGGCAATGCAGGCCACCCGACACATGTCTTCAAGTCTTAACGTGCCGTGCCTGCTTTTGGGAAACGAAGGCCAACCTGCGGATGCATGCATGATCGTATCCGCCACTGCAACTGAAGTCCCGATTGCATTCAGCGCCATCGAATGCACAACCAAGGATAAAGGAGAACAGCCATGACCAAGACCTTCCTCACCGCCGCCGTACTGGCCGCCGCCACTTTCGCCACCGGTGCCTATGCCCAGTCCTATGATCAGGGCGGCAGCTCGATGCAGGGCGCGCAGCAGCAGCAATACGATTCGTCCTCGCAGTCGCAGTACTACAACTACCAGGGCCAGCAGACCGCCTCGCCGGCGGCCATGCAGGAAAGCGGCCAGAATGGCCAGTATGTGGACCGCAAGAGCTATGAAGTCCCGAGCGGCCAGCCCAACAACTATGCACGTGAACAGAAGGACGGCCCGCTGGGCACTTCCCCGGGCGCATAATTTCCTTCCTCGCGTCGACCTCAAAGCCCCGGCTCCGGCCGGGGCTTTTTGCATGCGCGCGACCCTCAGCCCCGGCTTGCCGTAGAATCGCGCTTTTGCCGGTGCCTCTTCCTCGCGCCGGACGCACCTGGTCCTGCGATGAATCCTCAACTTGTCGGCCGCGGCATCGGCTTGTCCGTGCTGGCCTCTTCCCTGTTCGCCTTTCTGTCCGGATACACTCGCCTGCTGGCCCCGCTGGACGGCACGGACATCTTTGCCTGGCGCATCCTCATCACCCTGCTCTGCGTGCTCGGCCTGCTGGCCTGGCGCGGCGAACTGCCCCGGCTGCGCGCGGCCATGGCCGAACTGCTGGCCAGCCCCGGGCGCATCGCACTGCTGGTGCTGATGGCGGCCCTGCTGGCCCTGCAGCAATGGCTGTTCCTGTGGGGCTCGGTCAATGGCCGGGCGCTGGAAGTCTCGCTGGGCTACTTCATGCTGCCGCTGTCGATGGTGCTGGTAGGCCGCTTCCACTATGGCGAGAAGATGGACCTGCTGCAGCGCCTGGCGGTGCTGTGCGCCTGCGTCGGCGTGGCGCATGAACTGTGGATGACGCGCGCCTTCTCCTGGCCGACGCTGGCAGTGGCGCTGGGCTATCCGCCCTACTTCATGCTGCGTCGGCGCATCCGGCTCGATTCCATGCTCATCTTCGCGGTGGAACTGATGGTGCTGGCGCTGCCCTCCCTGCTGGCCCTGGTGCTCAGCCCGGCCACCGGCCCTACCCTGCGTACCCCCGCCATGTGGCTGCTGCTGCCCGGCCTGGGCATTCTCAGCATGATCGCCCTGACCAGCTACCTGCGCGCGGGCAAGCTGCTCCCCATGGGCCTGTTCGGCATCCTGGGCTATGTGGAACCGGTACTGCTGGTCCTGGTGGCCATGGCGGTGCTGGGCGAAAGCCTGCAGCTGGCGCAACTGGGCACCTATGTGCCGATCTGGCTGTCGGTGCTGCTGACCGCACTGCACAGCGTCAAGTTGATGCGCCGGCCGGCGGTGCAGCCCACGAATTGAGGGCTTTTTCACGGACTGATCGCGGCCAGTACGGCTGAGCCATCTCCTTATACTGGTTCAAACGGTCCACCCTGGGGAGGGAACAGACCGGCCGGGAGGGGAGACACGGACGATGCGACCAATGCTGGCAAAGGCAGGGCGGGTAACGCGCCATTCCGTGGCGCGGCGGGCTCGGCTGTTCGTCGCGCTGATCTGCGTGGCCATTGCCGCCGGCCACGTCTGGCAAAGCCTGGCCGCGCGCACGGTGCAGCTGGACAACACCCGCACCTATTCCGGCAACATCGCGCGTGCCCTGGCGCGCCATGCCTATGACGTGTTCCAGGCCACCCACGGCGCGCTGATCAACATCAGCGATCGTATCGACGAGGCTGGCACCACCCACGCGCAGCTGCACACCATGAGCCCGGTCCTGCGCCGCCTGGCCAGCGAAATGCCGCAGCTCGACGGGCTCTACATCTTCGACGAGCACGGCAATCGCGTGGCCAGTTCCTCGCCGCCGCGCGCCAGCGATGCCAACAACAGCGACCGCGCGTATTTCATCTATCACCGCGATCACGACGATCCCGAACCGCACATCCATCCGACCCTGCTCAGCCGCAGTACCGACCAGTGGATCATTCCGATGTCGCGCCGCCTGAATCATCCGGATGGCCGCTTCGCCGGGCTGCTGCTGGCGACCTTGCGGCTGGACCACTTCAATGCCCTGTACCAGACCGTGGAGATCGGCCGCGACAGTTCCATCCTGCTGCTCCTGCGGCCCGGCAAGGTCCTGACGCGGCAGCCTTTCGATCCCGCCTTCATCAATCGCGACCTGAGCCTGGACCCGGTCATCGGCGAAGCGCTGGCCAGTCCAACCAGCGGCCATGTACTGCTGCATTCGCCGCTGGACGACATCGATCGCTACGTGTCGTACCAGCCGGTGCAGGGCTTCCCGCTGATCGTCACCGTGACCACGTCGAGAGATGAAGCGCTGGCCCCGTGGCGGCAGCAGACCATCGTGTATGGTGCGGCGGTGCTGCTGTTGCTGATCATCATCGGTCTGTTCGGCTGGCGGCTGATCGGACAGATCGAGCTGCGCCTGGTGGCCGAGGATCGCGCGCTGCAGGTGATGGGCGAACTGCACCAGGCCAACCAGCGGCTGGAGCAACTGGCGCATCAGGATGGCCTGACCGGCCTGGCCAACCGCCGTCATCTCGATACCGTGCTGGCGGCGGAATTCCGGCGTGCCGCACGCAGCAAGTCGGCACTCTCGCTGATCATGATCGATGTGGATTTCTTCAAGCAGTACAACGACCTCTACGGCCATCAGGCGGGCGACGAATGTCTGCGCCGCATTGCCGCCGTCCTGCGCGAGCGTCAGCGCCGGCCGGGAGATCTGGCCGCGCGCTATGGCGGCGAGGAAATGCTCATGCTGCTGCCCGATACCGATGCCGCCGGTGCGGTGCAGGTGGCGGAAAAGATCCGCGCCGGCATCCAGGCACTGGAGCTGCCTCATCGCGGCAATCCGCGCGGCGTGGTCACGGCCAGCGCGGGCGTGTGTGCCATGGAATTGCTGCCAGCGGGCGAGCGCACCGTGGAAGACTTGCTGGGGCGCGCCGATGCGGCTCTCTATGAAGCCAAGCATGGCGGGCGCAATCAGGTGCGGCTGGCGCAGGCGGGAGCGCCGTCGGCACAGAGCTGACACGCGCGCAGCAGAATCAAGCACAGAAAAACCTGCGGTAAACCGCACAGAAAAGCGGGCATAAAAAATGCCGCCCGGTGCAAACCGGGCGGCATGTTCTGCAGCAGGCGAGTGATTCGCCGGACGCTTATTCCTTGTGATAGGAGGTCACGCGCTCCACTTCATTCTTCGAGCCCAGGAACACGGCCACGCGCTGGTGCAGCTTTTCCGGCTGGATGTCGAGGATGCGCTGCTGGCCATCGGTGGCGGCGCCACCGGCCTGCTCGACGATGAAGGCCATCGGGTTGGCTTCGTACATCAGGCGCAGCTTGCCCGGCTTGCCCGGCTCACGCGCATCGGCCGGGTACATGAAGATGCCGCCGCGGTTCAGGATGCGATGCACGTCGGCCACCATGGAGGCGATCCAGCGCATGTTGAAATCCTTGCCGCGCGGACCGGTGGAGCCGGCCAGCATTTCATCGACGTAGCGGGTGACCGGCGGGAACCAGTGGCGCTGGTTGGAGGCGTTGATGGCGAACTCCTTGGTGTCTTCCGGAATCTTGATGTCCTTCTGGGTCAGCACCCAGGCGCCCATTTCGCGGTCCAGCGTGAAGCAGTGCACGCCGTCGCCGGTGGTCAGCACCAGCACGGTCTGCGGGCCGTAGACGGCATAGCCGGCGGCGACCTGCTTGGTGCCGGGCTGCATGAAGTCCTGCTCGCTGGGTTCGGTCATGCCTTCCGGGGCCTTCAGCACCGAGAAGATGGTGCCGATGGAGACGTTGACGTCGATGTTGGAGGAGCCATCCAGGGGATCGAACATCAGCAGGTATTCGCCCTTGGGATAGCGGTTGGGGATGCGGTGGATGGTCTCCATTTCTTCGGAGGCCATGGCCGCCAGGTGGCCGCCCCATTCATTGGCTTCCAGCAGGATCTCGTTGGAGATCACGTCCAGCTTCTTCTGCACTTCGCCCTGCACGTTCTCGCTGCCGGCGCTTCCCAGCACTTCGCCCAGCGCACCCTTGCCGACCGCATGCGAGATCGACTTGCAGGCACGGCCGACGACTTCGATCAGCAGGCGCAGTTCGGACGGGATCTTGTTGTGCAGACGCTGCTGCTCGATCAGGTGTTGCGTGAGGCTGATACGTTTCATGGTGGTCTTCCTTGCAGTGGTTTTTATTTAATGAATCGGATGAATGAGTGAGGGGTCAATTATCTGTCTGACAGATCAATCGGCCAGGGCCTTGGTGATGACTTCGGCCACGTCGCGCGAGAGTTTGGGGGTGGCCGCAACCTGTTGCAGGGCCAGGCGCATCTTTTCCTGCAGCGCCGGGGTGTACTTGCGCCAGCGGTCCAGGCTGCGCGCCAGGCGTGCGGCCACTTGCGGATTGCTGCCGTTCAAGGCGATCACCTGTTCGGCCCAGAAGGCATAGCCGTTGCCGTCCAGCGCGTGGAAGGCCGAGGGGTTGCCGTTGCAGAAGCTGAAGATCAGGCTGCGTGCGCGATTCGGATTCTTCAATGTGAAGGCCGGATGCTCGGTCAGGGTACGCACGGTGTTCACGTCGGCGTTGCGGGCGGTGGCCTGCAGGGTGAACCACTTGTCGATGACCAGGGCTTCCTGTTCGAACTCGGCATAGAAGCGCTGCAGGGCTTCGCTCTTGCCGGGGGCGGCGCTGTTCAGGACCGCCGAGAGTGCGGCCAGGCGGTCGGTCATGTTGTTGGCGTCCTGGTCCTGCTGCTGGGCCAGGGCCATGGCTTCTTCATCATCCAGCTCGGCCAGGTAGGACAGGGCCACGTTCTTCAAGGCACGGTGACCGGCCGAAGCGGCGTCGGGGCTGTAGGCACCCGGGGTCTGGTGGGCGTGATACACGGCCAACAGATCATCGCGCAGTTCGCGCGCCAGCGAGCGGCGCAGGAACTGGCGCGCCACGTGGATGGCGTGCGGGTCGATGACTTCCATCTGTTCGGCGATCATGGTTTCCGACGGCAGGGTCAGCACCAGTTCGCGGAAGGCCGGGTCCAGCGACTCGTCCTTGAGGGTGGCGCGCAGCGCGTCGGCCAGGGCACCATCGTGCTCGATGTTGTTGAGCACGGTGTCGACCGCCACCACATGGCCGGACTGGCGCGCGGCCTGCACGGCCACCGTCAGGTTCAGCAGACGGCGCGTGGCCAGGCGCTGGCCGGCTTCCCAGCGGTTGAAGGCATCGCTGTCGTGGGCCATCAGGAAGGCCAGTTCGGCATCGCTGTAGTCGTATTGCAGGACCACCGGCGCGGAGAAACCGCGCAGCAGCGACGGCACCGGCTTTTCATCGACGTTGATGAAGGTGAAGCTCTGTTTGGCCTTGGTCAGTTCCAGCACGCGGGTGGTGGCACCGGCCTTCCTCTCGCCTTGCAGGGTCAGCGCCAGGTCACGGCCCTGCGCATCCAGCAGGCCCACGGCTACCGGAATGTGGAAGGGCTGTTTCTTCTTCTGGCCGGGCGTGGCCGGGCAGCTTTGCTCCAGCGTCAGGGTCAGGGTCTTGCGCTTGGCGTCGTAGTCCGCGCTGGCTTGCACCAGCGGCGTGCCAGCCTGGCTGTACCAGCGTTCGAATTGCGACAGGTCGCGGCCATTGGCGTCGGCCATGGCGGCGCGGAAATCGTCGCAGGTCACGGCCTGGCCATCGTGGCGCTTGAAGTACAGATCCATGCCCTTGCGGAAGCCGTCACGGCCCAGCAGGGTCTGGTACATGCGCACCACTTCAGCGCCCTTTTCGTAGACGGTGACGGTGTAGAAATTGTTGATTTCCACGAACGAGTCGGGACGCACCGGGTGGGCCATCGGACCGGCATCTTCCGGGAACTGCGCCTGGCGCAGCACGCGCACGTCATCGATGCGCTTGACGGCGCGGCCGCTGTCGCTGCCGATCATGTCGGCCGAGAATTCCTGGTCGCGGAAGACGGTCAGGCCTTCCTTCAGCGACAGCTGGAACCAGTCGCGGCAGGTGACGCGGTTGCCGGTCCAGTTGTGGAAATATTCGTGGCCGACCACCGCTTCAATGTTGGCGAAGTCGACATCGGTGGCGATGCGCGGATTGGCCAGCACGTACTTGGTGTTGAAGATGTTCAGGCCCTTGTTTTCCATGGCGCCCATGTTGAAGTCGCCCACCGCCACGATCATGAAGCGGTCCAGGTCGAGATCCAGGCCGAAGCGTTCCACGTCCCAGGTGATGCTGTTCTTGAGCGACTCCATGGCGTGCTGGGTCTTGTCAAGGTTGCCCTCTTCCACCCACACCTGCAGCAGCGCATCGCGGCCGGAGTGCAGGCGCACGGTTTCTTCCTGGCAGACCAGCTGGCCGGCCACCAGGGCGAACAGGTAAGAGGGCTTCTTGAACGGATCTTCCCACTTGGCGTAGTGGCGGCCATCGGGCAGCTCACCCTCTTCGATCAGGTTGCCGTTGGACAGCAGCACCGGATAGCGTGCCTTGTCGGCGCGCAGCATGACGGTGAATTTGGCCATCACATCCGGACGGTCCGGGAAATAGGTGATCTTGCGGAAGCCCTCGGCTTCGCATTGGGTGAAGAAATTGCCGTTGGACACGTACAGGCCCATGAGCGAGGTATTGCGGTCCGGATGGACCAGGGTCTCGATCTCCAGCGTCACCTTGGCCGGGGCAGCGGGGATGGTCAGCACGCCGCCAGCGATGCGGAAATCGCCCTTGGCCTGCGAGAGCGTCTTGCCGTTCAGGCGCAGGGCCACCAGTTCCAGCTCTTCGCCGAAGAGGATCAGGTCGCGGCCCTTGGCGGCCGGGTTGCGGGTCAGGGTGATGCGGGTGGCCACATGGGTGTCAGCGGGATCGAGGTCGAAACCCATCTCGACGGTGTCAGCCAGGTAATTGGGAGCGGCGTAATCTTTACGGTAGATCGTCTGGGGCGTATCGGTGCGCATGGAGGCCTGTCCGGGAAGGGAAATGGAGGTCAGAAAATGAGGGCTAAAGTGAAGGCTAAGACAGCAGGAAGCCAATTCAGGTGCAGCAAAAACCCGATTTTACCAATCATCCCGCACTGCGCGAATGGAATCGGCCGGATTTGCCGCGCTCGTCTCCATCAGGGACTGTTGGCGGGAAGCATGGTTCATATCGGCCTCCGGCCGGTACAATGGCGAAACCGGCCCTTGCCCCAGATTGGGGCGAAGCAGGCAGGCGCAGCGGGGTTTTCCGGCTGTCGCTTTCCACGCGGGATCAAAATGGCCGCGCGCAGGGTCTGACGAGGCAAGGTTTTTTGCCTTTTGCTTCATATCGCCCCGCAAGCGCCCTTCCCACGGCATCCCAGCCTTCTGCCCGGTGCCCGGCTTTTTTCTGATGGAGTTCGTTCATGAAACGCTGGCTTTATCCCCTTCTTGCAGCGGCCAGCCTGCTGCTGTCCGGTTGCGCCTCGGTGATCGAGAGCAACGTCACCTCTTTCCACGCCTGGTCGCCCGACTACAACCAGCGCGCCTATGCCTTTGCGCCCGCCAAGGAACAGGAAAATGACCTGCAATACCAGAACTACGCCGGGCTGATCCGCCAGGAGCTGCAATTCCTCGGCTTCACCGAGGCGCGCGATCTGAAGTCGGCGCAATTGCAGGTCAGCTTCGGCTACGGGATGAATACCGAGCAGGTGGTAGTGAGCCGGCCGGCCTATGATCCCTTCTTCTACGGACCGGGGCCGGGCTGGGGACGCTTTGGTCCGCGCCCGTTCGGCTTCTACGGCCCTTACGGACCGTTCTATGATCCCTTCTGGTATGGCGGTCCGATGCAGACCACCAGCTATCCGGTCTTCCTGCGCCGGCTGCAGATCGGCATCAGCCAGGCCAGCGACGGCAAGAAGCTGTTCGACGTCGTGGTCGACAGCGAAGGCCAGCGTGCCGGACTGACGGCCGCCATGCCGGCCATGGTGCGCGCGGCCTTCGAGGATTTCCCCGGCCCGAGCGGCGTGACGCGCCACATCCGCATCAAGGTGGACAAGAACGGCCAGCCGGAGAACTGATCCTGCTCACCCGTGCGGCGGCCGCCCGAGCCGCTTGCCCAGGCCCCAGATGCTCAGCAACAACAGCGCGCCGCCCAGCCACTGGGTAGCGCTCAGGGTCTGGCCCAGCAATACGGCGGCCAGCAGGACTGCCGTGAGCGGTTCGATCAGGGTCGCCACGGTCAGCGCCGTAGGCGTCAGGCGTGCGGCGCCCCAGCTGAACACCAGCAGCGCCAGTGCCGCCGTGACCACCCCCAGGTACAGATACCAGGCTTGCGGCGGCAAGCCGCTGGGCCAGTGCAGCGGCCGCGCCAGGCTGGCCAGTCCCATCACCAGCGCCGCCACCACGGTCAGGCAGGTTGCGGAGGGGCCGGCCCCCAGCGCCGTCGAGAGCCGTCCGCTGACCAGTGTGAATCCGGTATAGAGCAAGGCCGAGGCGACCGAACAGGCCAGCCCGATGAGCAGGTCCGTCTGGCCTGATGCCGCACTGCCATTGGCCTCATGCCGCGCCACGATCAGCACGGTGCCGCCCAGTGCGGCGGCGAGCACCGCTGCCAGTGTCCAGTCCAGCTTCTCCTGCCCGCGCAGCAGCGCGATGACGGTGGAAAACACCGGTGGTAGGCACAGGGCGATCAGCGTGGGAATGGCCGCGCCGATGCGCTCGATTCCCAGGAACCAGAACAGCACGTAGCCAGCCATGGTGGTCCCGGCCAGCACCACGGGCAGCAGCAGCGCGCGCAGGGTCGGCAAGTGGATGCGTGCGCCGAATACCAGGCACAGGAACACCGCACCGACCGCAAAGCGCCAGAAGGAGATGTCGCCCGGCGCGAATCCGTATTGCGCGATCAGGATGTTGACCACCAGGGCTCCGGTGCCCCACAGGAAACCGGCGCTGCAGGCGGCCATCAGGGCCACGCCGGAGTAGGCGGGCGCAGCCAGCGAAGAGGAGCGGGAACCAGACACGGCGGATCCTTGATGAGGGTGGCAAGGGAGGCGATGGCGTACGGACGGTCGCCGGGCGCAGCGTCACAGTGTAGCCGATCAGGACAGGGCCGCGCCGGGCGGCTGCTCCGCTGCCCTGCCCTCAATTGATGAAGCGTCCCCCTGTGCCGATGGCGGTGAGGTCAACGAAATCGGACCCGCTGTGATCGGTGCGCCCGAACTGCAGGCTGAAGCCGCCGCCATCGTAGTTGGCCGGGGTGATGCTCTCCAGCGCCCGGATCAGGCCGGCACGCGTAAGTTGCGGGCCGGCGCGGCGCAGGCCCTCGACCAGCACGCGGGCGGCGATGTAGCCTTCCAGCCCGATGAAATTGCAGCGCGCGCCGGGGCTGCTTTCCAAGGCTTTCTGGTATTCGTAGACGATGGGCAGCCTGGCCTTGTTGGGAAATGGCACCACCTGGGTGATCTCGGTACCGACCCCGGTCTGCTTGAGGCGTGCGGCCAGCGACAGGCTGCCGACGAAGGAATAATTGGAAAACCCGCCCAAGTAGCCCGCCGCCCGCATGCGCGTGATGAGCGCCGCGGCCGGCTCGTAGGACACGGCCTGGATCACCACATCGGGGCGCATCTTCATGAACTGTTCTGCCGCCGGCCCCACGGCATCGCTGTTGCGCTCGATGGGCATGCTGCCGACCAGGGTCAGTCCGTATTGCGCTGCGCGCTGGCTCAGGTTGTCCAGCAGGCCCTTGCCGAGTTCATCGTTCTGGTAGAACACCGCCACGCGCTTGCGCCCGGTGCCCTGCAGCTGGCGCAGCAGGAAACCGGTTTCCTGCTCGTAGCTGGCGCGCACGTGGAAGATCAGGCGATTGAAGGGTTCACGCAGGGCGGCGGCCCCGGTGTGCGGGGCGATCAGCGGAATGCCGGCCTCGCGGATGGCCGGCAGCGCCGCCAGCACCGTGGGCGTGCCGGAAAAACCGAACAGCGCGAATACCTTGTCGCGCCAGATCAGTTGCTGGGTGTTGGCCAGGGTGCGTTCGGGCTGGTAGCCGTCATCCAGGCTCAGCAGCCGCACGCGCCGCCCATACACGCCGCCACGGGCATTGACCTGGGCGAAATAGCTGCGTGCCCCTTCCTGGAAGTCGCGCCCGACCTCGGCGGCCGGGCCGGTAAAGGGGGCCGACTGGCCCAGCACGATTTCCTGCGGGCTCACCCCGTTCTCGGCCGCCTGCGCAGCGTGCAGGCCGCACGCCACGCCCAAGGCCAGACGGCCGCACCAGACAACGACCGCGTGCCAGTTCCTTCCCATCTCCCTCTCCCGCCAAAAATGTTCTCCCTGGAGGCATTCAGGTGAAGGAATTCACCCGAACGCCGAAGGCAGCATTTGACGATCAAGACGGAGAAAAATGCGTGATCCACGCATAGTCTTGGGCAAACCCCGATAACTTGCGAGATCCGTACCGAAGAATTTCGATATCCGGCGAAAAATCAGGAGAAGTAGGCTTCGCTGGCGAAGGTGATGACCACGATCATGAGCACCGCACAGATCAGCACCGCCAACAGCCGCCCGAACTTGGGCGAGCCGTCGGCGCCGGCCGCCTGCTCGGGGGGATGGCCCATGGGATTGTCGAGGCCGGGGTCGCGCGGGGGCTGGTCCATAGGCATTCCTCTTGTGTCAGGGTCATCAGGCGATTACGCGGCCATCATGGGATCAGGATGGTCGAACCGGTAGTCTTGCGGCCTTCCAGGTCGGCGTGGGCCTGGCCGACATCCTTCAAGGCATAGCGCTGGTTGATCTCGATGCTGATCTTGCCGCTCTCGACCATGTCGAACAGGTCGCCGGCGGTGGCATCGAGTTCGGGGCGGGTAGCGATGTAGTTGCCCAGCGAGGGGCGGGTCAGGAACAGCGAACCGCGCGAGGCCAGTTCGGACACGCCGAATGGCGGCACCGGACCGGAGGCATTGCCGAAGCTGACCATCATGCCGCGCGGGCGCAGGCAATCCAGCGAGCCGGTGAAGGTGTCCTTGCCGATGGCGTCATAAACGACTGGCACGCCTTTGCCGCCGGTGATTTCCTTGACGCGCTCGACGAAGTTTTCGGTAGTGTAGTTGATGACGTGGGCCGCGCCATGCTGCTTGGCCAGGGCCGCCTTCTCGTCGCTGCTGACGGTGCCGATCAGGTTCACGCCCAAGGCGCGCGCCCACTGGCAGGCGATCAGGCCGATGCCGCCGGCGGCTGCATGGAACAGGATGGTCTCGCCCGGCTGCACGGCATAAGTCTGGCGCAGCAGGTATTGCACGGTCATGCCCTGCAGCATCATGGCCGCTGCGGTATCGAAACTGATGGCATCCGGCAGCTTGACCAGGATATCGGCCGGCATCACGCGCGCTTCGGCATAAGCGCCATTGGGACGGCCGGCATAGGCCACGCGGTCACCGACCTGGAAACCGGCCACGCCCGCACCAACGGCTTCGATGGTGCCGGCCGCTTCCTGGCCCAGGCCGGCTGGCAGCGGCTGCGGATAGAGACCAGAACGGAAATAGCAATCGATGAAGTTCAGGCCGACGGCAGCGTGGCGGATGCGGACTTCACCGGGACCCGGTTCGCCCACTTCCACATCCACATATTCCATGACTTCGGGGCCGCCGGTCTTGCTCATGCGGATTGCTTTTGCCATCTGGGTCTCCTTGTAGTGAGTGGATTTCTAGCCTGAACATTCATATATCGAGAGGCAGTATAGAACGCCTCAGCGCTTCTTGCGCGACAGCAGCCACATGCCCGCCAGCACCAGGGCGGTGCCGGCCAGCTGGATGCCGGTGATCGGTTCATCCAGCAGCACGGCGCCCATGAAGAGCGTCGAGACCGGCCCCACCAGCCCCGCCTGGGCGGCCGTGGGGGCACCGATGCGGGCCACCGCCACCATGGTCAGGAACACCGGCAGCACCGTGCAGAACACTGCATTGAAAAGTGAAAGCTGGTACACCGGGGCCACCTGCGTGACCAGGTCGGCAGGCGCGCGCAAGATGAAGAACTGGATCAGGCAGGCCACGCTGGAGACGCACATGGCATAGGCCACCAGCCGCACCGCGCCGACCCGGCGCACCAGTTCGCCGGAAGAGATCAGGTAGATCGAATAGCTCAGGGCCGATCCCAGCACCAGAGCGCTGCCGAGGATGACGTTGCTGCCGCCGGTATGCAGGTCATGCTGGAGCACCAGCACGGTACCGAAGTAGGACACCAGCAGCGCCGCCCATTCGATCCAGCCGACCTTGCGCTTGAAGAAGAAAAAGGCGATCAGCATCACGAAGGAAGGCGTGAGGAACAGGATCAATCGTTCCAGCCCGGCCGAGATGTATTGCAGCCCGAGGAAATCGAGGAAGCTCGACAGGTAATAGCCCATCAGCCCCAGCACCACGATGCGCAGCACGTCGGCGCGCGCCAGCGGCGGCTGGGTGCGGGCTTTCCAGAGCGCCACGGCGGCAAACATGGGGAAAGAAAACAGCATACGCAGCGTGATCACCATGACCGCATCGACCTGGTAGCGGTACATCAGCTTGGCCACGATGGCCTTGGCGGAAAAGAAGATGGCACCGATGATGGCGAGCAGCAGCCCGCCCAGGAAGGCCTGGCGCGGAGTGGAATGAACGGGAGTGTGAGCGGCAGTCATGGCCGCGATTGTAAACCCTGGGCTGCGCACGCGCCGCGCGGGCGTGCGCAGCACCGTGTCAGCGCTTCTTCATCAGCGAGCCGAGCACGCCGCGAATGAGCTCGCGCCCGACCTGCGAACCGATGCTGCGCGCGGCCGACTTGACCATGGCCTGCAGGGGAGAATCGCTGCGGCGATTGCCGCTGCCGCTGCCGAAGATGCCACCGGCGGCATCCTTGAGCAGATCGCCCAGACCGCCGCCCTGATCTTGCTGTGACTGCGGCTGTGGAACGGGCTGCGGCTGCGGCTGCGGCATGCGCGCACCGCCACTGGGACGCGAGGTGCTGGCAGGTGCCGGTGCGCTGCGGCCTGCCGATGCGCCCCAGGCATTGTCATCGGCTGGAGCGGGGGCTGGTTGCGGTACCTGCGCCGGTGCAGGGGCCGCCTGCGGCTGCTGCACCGCGCGTCCCTTCAGGCGCTCATAGGCCGATTCGCGGTCGATGGCCTGTTCGTAGACACCGGCCACCAGTGAAGATGCGATCAGGGCACGCCGTTCCTCCACGCTGATCGGCCCGATCTGCGAGGCCGGCGTCAGCACGTAGCCGCGCTCGACCATGTTGGGCCGCCCCTTCTCATCGAGGAAGGACACCAGCGCCTCGCCCACGCCCAGCTCGGTGATGGCCTGGGCGGTATTGACCATGGGATTGGGACGGAAGGTTTCAGCAGCAGCCTGCACCGCCTTCTGGTCGCGCGGGGTGTAGGCGCGCAGGGCGTGCTGTACGCGGTTGCCGAGCTGGCCCAGCACGGTGTCGGGGATGTCCAGCGGATTTTGCGTGACGAAGTAGATGCCCACGCCCTTGGATCGGATCAGGCGGACCACTTGCTCGATCTTCTGCAGGAGCGGCTTGGGGGCTTCATCGAAGAGCAGGTGCGCTTCGTCGAAGAAGAAAGCCATCTTGGGCTTGTCCAGGTCGCCCACTTCGGGCAGGTGCTCGAACAGTTCCGACAGCATCCACAGCAGGAAGGTGGAATACAGGCGCGGCGCGTTCATGAGCTTGTCGGCGGCGAGGATGTTGATGATGCCGCGGCCCTGGGCATCGGTCTGCATCCAGTCCTCGATGTTCAACATCGGTTCGCCGAAAAACTGGTCGCCGCCCTGCTCGTCGATGGCAATCAGCCCGCGCTGGATAGCCCCCACGCTGGCAGCCGAGATGTTGCCGTATTCGGTCTTGAACTGCGCCGCGTTTTCGCCCACGTGCTGCAGCATGGCGCGCAGGTCCTTGGTATCGAGCAGCAGCAGGCCGTGGTCGTCGGCAATCTTGAAGACCAGTTGCAGCACGCCCTGCTGGGTATCGTTCAGGTTGAGCATGCGGGCCAGCATCAGCGGGCCCATGTCGGAGACGGTGGCGCGCACCGGATGGCCCAGTTCGCCGTAGACGTCCCAGAACGCCACCGGTGCCGCGGCCCAGACCGGTTCGGGCAGGCCCAGCTGGGTCAGGCGCGCACTGGTCTTGGGGGAGGCGCTGCCGGCCTTGCCCAGGCCGGAGAGGTCGCCTTTGACGTCGGCCATGAAGACCGGCACGCCGATATCGGAGAGGGCCTGGGCCAGCACCTGCAGGGTGACCGTCTTGCCGGTGCCGGTGGCACCGGTGATGCAGCCGTGACGGTTGGCCAGTTGCGGCAGCAGGCACAGTTGCCCGCCGGAATGGGTAGCGATGGGAAGCGGATTAATCATCTCGACTGGGCCTTCAAGGCAAAAATGACGGGGTGGCGGTATGGTAAAATGCCCGCCCGATTATAGTCAGAACATGGCGTCAGGAAATGCATTATCGAACCCTGAGCGCCGGGTCCCCCTGCTGCAGCGATGCCTTGCCCGCGCCCGCCGGTCTTGCCGAGGCGCCTCCAGGAGCGGCTTGCGCAGGCGGGACGGTTCTGGCCTCACCCTCTCGCAGGAAAGATTCAACATGGCTGGACACAGCAAATGGGCCAATATTCAGCACCGTAAAGGCCGTCAGGATGAAAAGCGTGGTCGCGTCTGGACCCGCCTGATCAAGGAAATCACCGTCGCCGCCCGCATGGGCGGGGGCGATCCGGACACCAACCCGCGCCTGCGCCTGGCCGTGGACCGTGCCTCCGACGCCAACATGCCCAAGGACAACGTCACCCGCGCCATCCAGCGCGGCACCGGTGCCCTGGACGGCGTGAACTATGAAGAAGTGCGCTATGAAGGCTACGGCATCAACGGCGCAGCCATCATCGTCGATTGCATGACCGACAACCGTGTGCGGACCGTGGCCGAAGTGCGCCATGCCTTCTCCAAGTTCGGCGGCAACATGGGGACCGAAGGTTCGGTGGCCTTCCTCTTCAAGCACTGTGGCCAGCTGATGTACGCGCCCGGTACCGATGAGAATGCCGTCATGGAAGCCGCGCTCGAAGCCGGTGCCGAAGACGTCCTCACCGACGACGAAGGCGGCATCGAAGTGCTGACCGCTCCCAATGATTTCTCGGCCGTGAAGTCCGCCATGGAAGCCGCCGGCTTCAAGGCCGAAGTCGCCGAGATCACCATGAAGCCCTCCACCGAGACCGTGTTTGCGGGCGAGGACGGCGTCAGGATGCAGAAGCTGCTGGATGCGCTGGAGAACCTGGACGATACCCAGGAGCTCTATACCAACGCCGTGATCGAAGAATAATTCACCCGATCACCCAGCCGTTTTATAAAGATACGGACAAGACGACCCTTTCCGCCCCATTCGCCACTTTTATCTTCCTATCCCATGAAAATCCTAGTTGTTGGCTCCGGTGGCCGTGAACATGCGCTGGCCTGGGCCATTGCCAAGTCGCCGCGCATCCAGACGGTCTATGTTGCTCCCGGCAATGGCGGCACGGCGCTCGACGAGCGCCTGCAGAACATCGCCATCACCGATCCCGTGGCCCTGGCCGACTTCGTCGAGCAGGAACACGTGGCGCTGACCGTGGTTGGCCCGGAAGGCCCGCTGGCGGCCGGCATCGTCAACGTCTTCCGCGCGCGTGGCCTGAAGATCTTTGGCCCCACCAGGGAAGCGGCGCAGCTGGAAAGCTCCAAGGACTTCGCCAAGGCCTTCATGCAGCGCCATGCCATCCCGACTGCCGAGTACCAGACCTTCTCGGACGTGGCGGCCGCGCATGACTACATCGCCAAAAAGGGCGCACCCATCGTCATCAAGGCCGACGGCCTGGCTGCCGGCAAGGGCGTGGTGGTCGCCATGACGCTGGAAGAAGCGCATACGGCCGTGGACATGATGCTCTCCGACAACAAGCTGGGCGACGCCGGTGCGCGCGTGGTGATCGAGGAATTCCTGGCCGGTGAAGAAGCTTCCTTCATCGTCATGGTCGACGGCAAGAACATCCTGCCGCTGGCCACCAGCCAGGACCACAAGCGCCTGCAGGATCACGACCAGGGGCCCAACACCGGCGGCATGGGTGCTTACTCGCCCGCCCCCATCGTCACCCCGGCACTGCATGCGCGCGTGATGCGCGAGATCATCGTGCCGACCGTGCAGGGCATGGCCAAGGATGGCATCCCGTTCTCCGGCTTCCTGTATGCGGGCCTGATGATCGACGCCGAGGGCAACCCCAAGACGCTGGAATTCAACTGCCGCATGGGCGACCCCGAAACCCAGCCCATCATGGCACGCCTGAAGACGGACCTGCTGACCGTGTTCGAACATGCGGTCACCGGCACTCTGGACAAGATCGAACTGGAATGGGACCGCCGTACCGCGCTGGGCGTGGTCATGGCTGCCCATGGCTATCCGGAAGAACCGCGCAAGGGTGACCTCATCACCGACATCCCGGCCGAGACCGCCGATTGCGTCACCTTCCACGCCGGTACCACCCTCAACGGCGAGAAGCTGACCACCAACGGTGGCCGCGTGCTGTGCGTGGTGGGCCTGGGTGACAGCGTCAAGGTCGCGCAGAAGCACGCCTATGATGCTGCCGACCTGATCCACTTCGCCGGTTCGCAGATGCGCCGCGACATCGGCTGGCGCGCCCTGAAGCGCTAAGCCGGGCCGCATGCCGTCTCCATCCCCCGCAACGCCGTGTGTGTTGCGGGGGATTTCATTTGGAAGGCATGCGCGGCACTTGCCGTGCCACTGCAACAAAATGACGCCTCCGCAGCCTAAGCACGACGGGCGTTTCCGGGCAGCATGCCCCCGCCACGACCCGCATTCCCAGAAGAAAAGGACATATCGATGCCAGACCACCTGCTCAATTTTGAAACTTTGATCAACCTCTACCTGGTGCCTTTCGGGCTCAAGGTAATTGCCGCCATCGTCATCTGGATCGTCGGCGGCATGTTCATCAACACCCTCTCCAAGATCGTGCGCCGCGTGCTGACCGCACGCCAGTTCGAGACCACCCTGGTCAACTACGCCAGTTCGGCCATCCACGTGATCCTGCGCGTGCTGCTGGTGATGGGCATCCTGGAGGTGTGCGGCATCCCGACCACGTCCTTTGCGGCCATGATCGGCGCGGTCGGCGTGGCACTGGGTGTGGCCTGGTCGGGCCTGCTGTCCAATTTTGCGGCCGGCATCTTCCTGGTGGTGTTGCGTCCCTTCAAGGTGGGCGACTACATCACCGCCGCCGGCCAGACCGGCACGGTTTCCGACATTGGCCTGGTGACCACCATCATCACCACCGACAACAACCTGCGCGTGATCATCGGCAACAACAAGCTGTTCTCGGAAAACATCATCAATTACAACGTCAACGCCACCCGCCGTACCGACCTGCGTTGCCAGATTGCCTACAGCGTCGATCCGCAGCAGGCCATCGCCAAGCTTTCCGAACGCATCAAGGCCATTCCCAACGTCTTGCAGACGCCCGCACCGGGCATCGTGATCCAGGAATTCAATGCCACCGGCACCCTGATCGCCCTGCGCGTGCATGCGCCCACGCCCAATTTCGGCCAGGTCTACAACGACGTGCAGAACGCCATCGCCGAGGTCTGCCTGAAGGAAGGCTGGCCGGCGCCGGCGACTTACCAGGTGGCCGTACCACTGGCCCAGCCGCCGCAAAACTGAGGCCTTTGCCCCACAACGCCGGTCCGGCATCGCCTGCGGACCGGCTTTTGACGCCCCAGCCTGGGGCTGTCAAGGTACAATGGCGGGTTGGAACGCATTTCCGTCCAGTAACCGTGCATCAGAGCGACCCGCCGTGACCATCCATTCCAACGCCGCCACCAACACCGCTGCCGTCAAGGCTTACCTGCAGGACCTGCAACAGCGCATCGTCGCCGCGCTGGAAGCCGCTGATGGCAAGACTTTCCTGTCGGATTCCTGGGAACGCCCCGAAGGCGGTGGCGGCACCTCGCGCTTGCTGGAAGAAGGCAACTTGCTGGAGCGCGGCGGTGTCGGCTTCTCGCACGTGATGGGCAAGAACCTGCCGCCCTCGGCCGCGGCCAACCGTCCGCAACTGGCGGGCCGCGCGTGGGAAGCGATGGGCGTGTCGCTGGTGCTGCATCCGCGCAATCCCTACGTGCCGACGGTGCACATGAACGTGCGTTTCTTCACCACCCATGCGGAAGGCGAAGAAGCCGTGTGGTGGTTCGGCGGCGGCATGGACCTCACGCCCTACTACGGCGTGAAGGAAGATGCAGTCCACTTCCACCGCACCTGCCGCGATGCGCTGCAGCCCTATGGCGAGGACTTGTATCCGCGCTTCAAGAAATGGTGCGATGACTATTTTTACCTGAAGCACCGCAAGGAGCCTCGCGGCGTCGGCGGCATCTTCTTCGATGACTTCAACGCCCTGCCCTTCGAGCAGGCTTTCGCCCTGCAACGCAGCGTGGGCGATGCCTTCCTCGACGCCTACCTGCCCATCGTGGCGGCGCGGCGGGAGATGCCTTACGGCGAGCGTGAACGCGACTTCCAGGCCTATCGCCGGGGGCGCTATGTGGAATTCAACCTGGTCTTCGACCGGGGCACGCTGTTCGGGCTGCAATCCGGCGGACGCACCGAGTCCATCCTGATGTCCATGCCGCCGCTGGTGAAGTGGCGCTATGACTGGCACCCGGAACCGGGTAGCCCGGAAGCGGCGCTGTATTCGGACTTCCTGGTCCACAAGGAATGGCTGTAATGGTGCCGCCTGCGGCGCAGCGCTGCATTGCCGTGCTCGGCGGCAGCTTCGATCCGGTGCACAATGGCCATGTCCTGCTGGCCGAGCATTTCGTGCAGTTGCTGCAGCCCGATGAGCTGCGCGTCATCCCCACCGGCAATCCGTGGCAGAAGCACGGCCTGCAGGCCGAAGCGGCGGACCGGGTGGAGATGGTCAGGCGCGCCTTCGGCCAGCAGCAGGTACCGGTGGTCATCGATGAGCAGGAAATCCGCCGGTCCAGCGCGACCTATACCATCGATACCCTGCGCGCACTGCGCGCGGAGCTGGGGCCGGAGGTGTCCATCGTGTTCCTGATGGGCGCTGATCAGTTGCAGCACCTGGACACCTGGCAGCACTGGCAGGAATTATTCGAGTACGCGCATTTGTGCGCGGCCTCCCGGCCCGGCTTCGCGCTGGCCGATGCGCACGTGCCGCCGGCCGTGCGCGACGAATTCAAGCGGCGCAGCGCTGCGCCGCAAGAGATCCGCAGCACCACGCACGGATACGGCTACCTGGCCCTCGGGCTGGCGGTCGATATCTCGTCGACTGAAATCCGTGCCCAGCTGCAACGCGGCACCCGACCCGATTCGCTGATCCCGGGCAGGGTGCTAGACTATATCGAACAACAACATCTGTACCGAAATTCATAATGGACATCAAAAAACTGCAAACCCTGGTCGTGGACGCTCTGGAAGACGTCAAGGCGCAAGAAATCCGCATCTATGACACCTCGCACCTGACCTCCCTGTTCGACCGCGTGGCCATCGCCTCCGGTACCTCGAACCGCCAGACCAAGGCACTGGCCGCCTCGGTGCGCGACAAGGTCAAGGCCAAGGGCGGCAACGTCGTCAGCGTCGAAGGCGAAGACACCGGCGAATGGGTGCTGGTCGACCTGGGCGACATGATCGTGCACATCATGCAGCCGGCCATCCGTACCTACTACCGCCTGGAAGAAATCTGGGGCGACAAGGAAGTCAAGCTGGGCGCGGCCAAGCGCACCGGCACTTCGGCTGCCGCCAAGCGCGCCACCGTCGACGAAGCCCCGGCCCCCAAGACCCGCCGCACCCGCGCCCAGGCGGAAGCCGTCGAAGCCAGCCAGGCCCTGGACGACGACGAGGACGCACCGAAGAAGCCGGCCCGCAAGCCGCGCGCGACGACCACCAGCACCACCGGTCCCCGCGCTGCTGCCGGCACGACCCGCACCACCCGGACTACCGGCACCAAGACCACGGCGGCCAAGACCACCACCACCCGTGGCACGGCAGCCGGCAGCAAGACCACCACCACCAAGGCCGGCACCACCCGCAAGGCCGCTGCGCCCAAGACCCCGACCGGCAAGACCGTGCGCGTGGCGCCCGCCAAGAGCGAGACCGCCAAGAAGCCGGCCGCCAAGCGCACCAGCAAGGCTTGATGCAGCTGGTCATCGCGGCCGTCGGCCACAAGATGCCGGCGTGGATAGAAACCGGCTTCCAGGAGTATGCCAAGCGCATGCCACCGGAATGCCGGATCATCCTGAAGGAAATCAAACCCGTCGAACGCTCCGGCAGCCGCACGGCCGAAACCGTGATGGCGCAGGAGCGCGAGAAGATCGAAGCGGCGCTGCCCAAGGGCGCGCGCGTGATTGCCCTGGACGAACGCGGGCGCGACTGGACTTCAGTGCAGTTGTCGCAGCAGTTGGAGCAATGGCAGCAGGATGGACGCGACGTGGCCTTCGTCATCGGCGGGGCTGACGGGCTCGATCCCGGCTTCAAGGCCGGCGCCGATACGCTCATCCGCATCTCCAGCATGACCTTGCCGCATGGCATGGTGCGGGTGATGCTGGCCGAGCAGCTCTATCGTGCCTGGTCGATCACGCAGAACCATCCGTATCACCGCGCCTGACGGCGTCCACCGCCGGATTCCGGCCTCCCGGTACCGGCTCTTGACATCCCTGGCTCAATGAAACAAGCGGACCACAAAATCTACCTCGCCTCGAAAAGCCCGCGCCGCCGCGAACTGCTGCGCCAGATCGGCATCGATTTCGAACTCATGCTCTCGGACAAGGAAGTCGACGAGAGCGTCCTGCCCGGCGAAGCCCCGCTGGACTATGTCGCCCGCGTCACCCGCGCCAAGCTCGACAGCGCCCAGCAGACCATGATCCTGCGCCAGCTGCCGCATCGCCCGCTGCTCGCGGCCGATACCACCGTGGTGGTGGACGACCTGATCCTGGGCAAACCGGCCGATCACGACGAAGCGGTGCGCATGATCACCCTGCTCTCCGGCCGCACCCACCAGGTCCTGACCAGCGTGGCCGTGGGCGTGACCCACGGGGTGGAAACCGAGGTCTGGCAGATCGTGCAGCAGTCCGACGTCAGCTTTGCGCTCTTGACCGAAGAAGCCATTGCCGCCTATTGCAATACCGTCGAACCCTACGACAAGGCCGGCGCGTATGGCATCCAGGGGCTGGCCTCGGTCTTCATCAGCCATATCGTGGGCAGCCATTCCGGTATCATGGGGCTGCCGCTCTTCGAGACGGCTCAACTATTACAACAAGCGGGCGTTCGCATCCTATGAGCGAAGACATCCTCATCAACATCACGCCGCAGGAGACGCGCGTGGCGCTGATCCTGCAAGGCGCCGTGCAGGAACTGCACATCGAGCGCACCCTTTCGCGCGGCCTGGCCGGCAACATCTACCTGGGCAAGGTGGTGCGGGTGCTGCCGGGCATGCAATCGGCCTTCATCGACATCGGCCTGGAGCGCGCCGCCTTCCTGCACGTGGCCGACATCTGGGAAGCCCGTCCGCACGACGGCCAGAACGCGCCGGCCATTCCCATCGAGAAACTGCTGCACGATGGCCAGACCATTACGGTGCAGGTCATCAAGGACCCCATCGGCACCAAGGGGGCGCGGCTGTCGACGCAGATCTCGATTGCCGGGCGCATGCTGGTCTACCTGCCGCAGGACAAGCACATCGGCATCTCCCAGCGCATCGAGAACGAAGCCGAGCGCGAACTCTTGCGCAGCAAGGTGCAGGCGCTGCTGCCACCTGAGGAAAAAGGTGGCTTCATCATCCGCACCATGGCCGAAGATGCTTCCGACAGCGACCTGCAGATGGACGTGGAATACCTGCGCACCACCTGGGCCACCATCATCAAGCAGGCCAAGACCAAGCCGGCACCCACCCTGCTGCACCAGGACCTGTCGCTGGCGCAGCGCGTGCTGCGCGACTTCGTCTCGGACCAGACCGCCACCATCCAGGTCGATTCGCGCGAGAACTTCCACATGCTGCAGGAGTTCGGCGCCATCTATACGCCCTCGGTGCTGCCCAAGCTGATGCACTACCGGGGCGAGCGTCCGCTGTTCGACCTGTATGGCGTGGAAGAGGAAATCGAGCGCGCCCTGGGCCGCCGCGTGGACCTGAAGTCGGGCGGCTACCTGATCGTCGACCAGACCGAAGCGATGACCACGATCGACGTCAACACCGGCAGCTTCGTCAACGGCCGCAACTTCGACGACACCATCTTCAAGACCAACCTGGAAGCGGCGCACGCCATTGCACGCCAGCTGCGGCTGCGCAACCTGGGCGGCATCATCATCCTCGACTTCATCGACATGGAGAGCACGGAGCACCGCCACGCCGTGCTGGCCGAACTGGGCAAGGCGCTGCACCGCGACCGCACCAAGATCTCGGTCTCGGGCTTCTCCACGCTGGGGCTGGTGGAGATGACCCGCAAGCGTACCCGCGAATCGCTGGCCCACATCCTCTGCGAGACCTGCCCGGCCTGCAAGGGACGCGGCCAGGTCAAGACGCCGCGCACGGTGTGCTACGAGATCCTGCGCGAGGTCATGCGCGAGGCCAAGCAGTTCAATCCGCGCGAATTCCGCATCCTGGCGTCGCAGGTGGTGGTGGACATGTTCCTGGAAGAGGAATCGCAACACCTGGCCATGCTCGGGGATTTCATCGGCAAGCCGGTGTCGCTGCAGGTGCAGAGCGATTATCAGCAGGAGCAGTACGACATCATCCTGATGTAGCCCACCCCTGACCCGCAGACCGGGCGCGGCTAGAACCTGCTCTGCGCCTGAGAACACCTGGTGCGTGCCGTCAAAGGCGCCCAGGTGTTTTCACATGCTGGCGCCCACCGATCATTGACGACGCTTCCGGAGCCGGTCCGTCGCCCATGTCGGCTTGGTGTGCATGTCTTAGCCTGCTTGGTGGATCGCCGCCACGGAATGGGCGAACTTGGCCTGGAAGACAGCCTTCTCGACCTTGCGGATCGGATCGCTGTCGAACACGATCTGCTGTGCGCGGGGATTATTGGGTGCCCACACAAGATGATTGACCGGGATCGTCCTGTCCGGAGTGTTCTTGATGAGGTACTTGCTATCCTGGTAAAAATCCTGCAGCTTGCTGTTCAACAGGAATATCTCATGGGCGCGCATGCCCTTGAGATTGGCACTGGCCGGCGCAACAGGAACGGTATTGATGTAGAAAGCGATCGTTTTCTTTTGATAGCAGGTCGCGATATGAACAATGGCGGTATCGACCGTAACCACGAGATCGGCATGTTCAATGAGCGGTATGACATCCAGCACGCTTTGCGAATCAAAAACCGAGACCTGTTCCAACGTGCCCAGGCGCTGGACACTATCCTTCTCTCCGATCAGCACGACATGATACTGACTGCAGAGCTGCCGGCACACGATACTGATCTGTTCATCCGACAGGAACCGTGCCGGGACGCTGCCAAAGGGGTTGAAGACGGCAATCTTCTTTGTTCCCCCACTGCGCACAGTCTGCAGGAAAGCGCGTCCCCTTGCCCGCACCTCGTCGCTAACAAAGAGTTCATAGTGAAAGTCGTCCGGGGTTATCTGCAGTTGCTCAAGCAGTGTGCGCAACTGCACGGTGACGTGACTTTCAGGCGAGTAATAGGGAATCGGGTAGTTGAACGTGGGCAGGCTGCTCTTGTTGAAGCCGGCCAGGATCGGTGTCCTGAGATACGAGCAGAAGAGCAGATTCTTCAGATCGACGAAGCGATTGCACCGCACATCGACGGCCAAGTCGAAGCTCTCCCGCCGGACGGCCCGCATGGACTGCAGCCATGCCCCGACACTACTGTCGTCATAGGCGAACGTACCGTTTACATACGGGTTATGTTTGATGATCTCCAGTGCGGGCTTCCTGGAGGACAAGTAGACTGCATAACCGCACCTGGAGAGGTTGCGGATCAATGCCGTCGTGGCAATCATGTCACCGATGCGATCATTGCGGACGACCAGAATTTTCCTGCCCGCTGACAAGTCAGGTATTGTCCTTCTCGGCAGCATGATCCATTTGACCATGCCCATCAACGCAAAGCGCATGTGCAACTTCCAGCGTTTGATCAGGAAGTTCCTTTCCCAATTGCATTCGCGTAACGCCTGCTTCAACGTTTTCTTCATTTTTACCAAAATCTCTGCTCTATCAGGCCAGGCAATCAGTACCACGCTGTACGCCCGGATACCCCCGGGGGAAAAGTCAAGGCGGAGAACGACTCCATTCAGATCACCGCCCTGCGTTACGGCTTCGCTTCAGCAGTTGCGCGATACCCGGAAACAGGCTGGCGCCAGCGCAAAAGCGCCGCCACCAGCAGTGACAGCAGGACCGTGTAGAACAGACTGCACTCACGCCAGATGAACATCACATCCACCAGGCCGTCGGAAACGAAGGCCAGGCACAACACCAAGCCCATCATCGCGGTCACCCGACAAGCTTCCGATTGCCTTGTTCCGTACCAAAAGAAGAAAACCACGGGCACAAAATACAGAGCCAGGAGTGCCAGTACACCGCAAGTGCCGAAAATGACTGCGGTAAAGAGGAATTCGTTATGAGAGTGCGGATAAATCGCTGCCTCTGGGCTGATGACACCTTCCTTGGCCAGCTTGCTCAGCGCCTTGGAATAACCATTGACGCCCACACCGATGAAGGGATGCTCTCGGTAAAGTCGCAGCGAACCGTTCCACAACTGCAGGCGCGTGCCGATGGAGGTATTCAGGTCGGCCTTGCTTTCAAAGGAAGCCAGATCGCTCTGGACCATCATCAGACGCTGCCTGATGTTGTCGCTGGAACTGTACATGGTAGCGATGGCGATCATTACCAGGAACGCGGCGCCGATCTTGAGCAGGCGATTCCCTCCAGGAAGGAATACCACACACCCGACAATGACGAAGATCGGTATGGCCAGCCATGCGCCGCGTGACTGATAAAGGTAGATGCAATAGATTCCGCCGAAGCCTGCAAGCAGTTTCAGGGCCATCAGAACCTTCCGCACTCGCCCGGGGAGCCCCGCATCCCATTTAATGCTGAACACAGCCAGGGTGCCGAGAATGGCGGCCAGTTCCGAGTAGGCAAGGATAGGCATGAAGTTGACGTACTCCCGCGACACGCCGCCGCCGGTCAACCAGTAGGTCTTGACCGTGGCCACCAGGGTGGCCAGCGCAAATGCCGTGCCTAACCAGCGGAAGAATCGTTGTGGCATCTGGGAAAACGCCCAGCACAAGACCACGAAGCCCTGGAAACGCAAGGAAATATTGAAATCCTTGAGCGAGCCGTTGCCAATCATAGTCTGGCTCAGGACCAGACAGATGGTAAAACCCGAAACGGCCAGGTAGAGAGGCCAAAGCGTCTTCCAGGAAGCGACATAGCTGGCAAGCGAACGCCTTCCACGGACGAAGATGGCAACGACAGCGAGCAACAACAGCAGGTGGTAGCTGATCCCGGCCAGCCGATCGACGGACATCCCCAAGACGACGAACACAGCCGCAACCGCAAATAACAGCCAATGCATGAGCTTCGGCAACATCGGCTTCTCGTCCCCGGGCAGGCCTCCCGAATGACGGTCGGCATGAACGTCATTTCCCCCTGAAACCTTTTTCATCGACAAGCTCTGGCCGTCGACTTCCCAAATCTTCATCTTCTTTCCCTGACACAGGCATACCAGTTCTGGCATTGCTGCCAACCGGTTATCAATTTTCTGACCTCGCCGCCTGACAAATAGTCTCTTATAGTGGAAGGCCATCCGAGGTTAGACCAAGTATAACGGCGATGACCCGAGCCATGCTTACATTTCTCCAGCGTATCGGCGTTATTGAACATATGCGCAAACTCCGCTTTACTAGATACTGACTACTTGATGCTGACGCATCTGCTTTCAATGCAGCTGAAAATTACCTGACGGTAGATACCGCCTTCCTTTGCAGCAGGTCGAACACCTCATCGGTGGCAATCTCGGTCAACCATCCCTTGCGTGTCTTCACGGTCAATATGGTGCTGCTGGCGGTATCAATCGGCGTCCACTCGGGGCTGGTCTGGCGCATCAGAGCGATAACAGGCACCCGCACGGCGTTGGCCAGGTGCATCACGGCGGTTTCCACCGAGATGATCAATCGGCACAAGCTCAAGACCGCCGGCAACTGGAAGAAGTTTTCCTGAGCGCTGAACAGGTGCAGGCGGCCACTCTTGTCGGCGCCCATCACGGCACGCGCCAGCTCCAGCTTTTCCGGTACCACGTTGAGGATGAAGTGCGCATCCTGCCATTGGGGTAGCGCCTGCATGCGGCCAGCCAGCTCCACCATCCGCTGCAAGGGCCAGCTGCGCTCTTCCGATTTGGAAAAGGCGTTCAGGAACACCAGCGGTGCGTCGGCCGGGATGCCCCGGGCTTCCAGGTCGGCACGCGCACGCTGCAACCATTGCGGCGGCATGTCGACGTAGGGGAAGCGTTCCGCGGCAGCGATCTGCAGGCCGAACAGGCTCTCGAACCATCCGGCATAGATGGCACTGATGTGCTGGTCCTGCCCCTTGGCTACATACGCCGGGACGAAGGCGTCCAGCTTGCGATAGGCCAGGTGCTTGCGGATATCCAGCAGGCGCACGCGCTTCTTCTGGCCCACCACAAAACCACGCGGCGAGAGCTTGCGTATCAGCTCGGCATAGAGGTGGCGTCGCAGCACGGCGAAGGACACCACGATCGGATAGTCCTCGGCGCGCGCCTGCTCGATCGAACTGGCATAGCCCTTGGGGCTGTAGGTCTGGTCATAGATGCGTCCGAACATGCCGCAGGCTCTTACCCAGTCGTAGAGCGCGTACTTGCTCAGGTGCGCCCACTGGCTGGCATCGGACGTCCGACGCACTTCATCGACCCACAGATCCATGCGGATATGCGGATATGCCTGCCTGAAAGCCCTGAAGCAGTTCTGCATGTAGGTGAAATCGCCCAATGCCAAGTGGGCGACGAAAAGGATCTTGTCCGCCTTGCGGAGTAACTCAGCAGGTATCAGTTGTTCGGCCATGTTCAGCTTTCTGTGCCTGCCGCTTGGGGCAGGCGTACGGGAATGTCATTGTGGATCCGGGCCATGGCATCAGCGATGGGCACGCCGCGCCAGCAGGTAGCGCCAGTACCAGCGCAGGCTATCCAAGTAACGGCCACGGACCCACTGGAAGCGGGAGTGCATGCGCAACTCCTTGTAGTTCTGCGGTTCCAGGTCCAGGGGCTGGTCCGACCAGGCCGATAGCGCGTGGTAGCGCTGGAACAGGCGCACCGAATCGTGGCCGCTCCAGACGCCCCAGGGCTTGACCGAACCGGCGAAGTGGATGAAGCTCGCGGCCCCCTCGGGGATGGCCAGCGCTGGACGATCGTTTTCCAGGTCGCCGACCAGGCCATAGAGATAATTCCAGCGAATATCGACAAAGCGTGCGCGGCCGTCCAGCACCACGTTCAACGCATCCTGGTCGGGGAAACGGTAGTGCGCCCCATCCTGAAGAATGGCATCGATGGTTTGCTGCGTGATGCCCGCCGCGATCCAGTTCGGGATGTTGATGTACAACATCCCCGAGTTGAAGTAACGGGGGTGTTTCAGCTTGAGCGCTTCCACCCGGCGTCGCGTGGTGGCTTCTGCATCGGGCACCACGGCGGCGATATCCTGACCCAGGTCCAGCTGCGCCAGCGCATCAATGCTGCCTACGCAGAGAATGTCGGCATCCAGGTAGAGTACCCGATCGGTGACGGACTTGAGGATGTCCGGGATCACCAGCCGTGCGAAGATGGCAGAGGAATAATAGGACGACTTGGTGTACTGCTCGAATCGCTTGAACAGGGACGCATCCAGCAAATGCAGATGGCTACTGACGCCGGGCTGCTCGCCCAAGCTGGCCAAACGGCGACGGTTTTCGTCGTTGACCTTGGTGGCCAGCACATGGAAGGCGAAACGTCGCTGGCGGTTGTTGTCGATGAGCGAGGAGATGGTGGCGCCCATGCAGCGGAAATAGCGATCGTCGACGCAAAACACGACATGGAACACATCATCCTCGCGGCCCTGTGGCATCGCCTCTTGCGAGCTTGCGCCGGACACGTTCACGGCAGTACCTCCAGCACCTGTTCCATCGGAATCGCATCGACCCAGTCGCTGCGCCGTGCGGCCATGACCACCGTGCTGCGTGCGCGGTCGATTGGCGCCCATTCGGGGTTCTTGCGACGCATCAGCGCCACCACCGGTACGTTAACGGCGTTGGCCAGGTGCATGACGGCAGTTTCCACCGAGATGATCAGACCGCAGCGCTGCAGGATCGCCGGCAACTGAAAGAAACTCTGCTGTGCGCTGAACCAATAGGTATTCGGTGGCAGCCGATCGGCGATCTGCGCCTTGGCTTGGTCGATTTCCTGCGGGGTGGCGTTGATAACGAAGCGCGTCTGTGCCCACTCCGGCCGCGCTTGCAGGCACTGGATCAGGTCGGCCACGCGGGCCACCGGCCAGCAACGCTTTTTGGTCTTGGCAAAGGGATTGATGAACACCAGTGCCGGTTTGCCGCTGGCCGTAGTCGGCTTCGCCACGCCCCATTCCAGCAATTGCGACTGCGCGTACTGCTGCCACTGCGCCGGGATATCGACAAATGGCAGGCGTTGTTCGCCGTTGACCACCAGGCCGCTGAGTTGGCTGAACCAGTCAGCATATTCATCGGTGATGTGATAGCCCGCGAAGGGCGAGAAACGCGCAAACGAGGCATCCAGACAGCGATAGGCCAGCCAGTCGGAAGGCGCATACCAGCGCGGCTTGCGGCGCATGCCCACGACCCATGCATCAGGCCCGACCTGACGCGCCAGGCGCGCATAATGGTGCGGGCGCAAGGTCGCCAGCGAGACCACCAGCGGATAGTGTTGCGCGCGCGCTTCGGCAATCGACTCGGCCAACAGTTGCGGGCTGTAGGTACGACGATAGACCTTGGCGAAGAAGGGGCACTGTTCGGCCCAATCATATAACGCGTAGTTCTTCAGGTAGCCCCATTTGGCCTGATCGGTAGTGCGACGTACTTCGTCGATCCAGATATGCACCTGCACATGCGGATGCGCCCGTGAAAACGCCTGGAAAAAGTTCTGCAGATAAGTGAAATCGCCGATGGCCAGATGGGCGATAAACAGGATCTTGTCTGCCTTGGCCAGGCGCGATGTGGGAATGAGCTGCATGTCAGCCGGCCATCTTCATGCGTTGCAACTGGAGAGGGGTGAAGCGAGGCGCAGCCCCCATGGGCAGCTGGAGGAACTCCATCACCGTATCGACACTGATTTTGTTGATCCAGTCGCCGTGTTCGGGCGTGTAGACGATATTGGTATTAGCCGCATCGATGGGTGCCCACTCCGGATTGATCTGTCGCATCATCGCCAGCACCGGTACGCGCACGGCATTGGCCAAGTGCATGATGGAGGTCTCCACCGTAATGATCAGATCGGATTGCTCCAGCATGGCCGGCAGCTGGAAGAAGTGGTCGTGCGCGCTGAACAGCCTGGTGCGGGGCAGGGCCGCGGCCTGGACTTCGCTTTGCGTGTTCGCCCATTGTTCAGGCATGCTGTTGACGATGAAGTCGGCTTCGGCCCACTTGGGGTCGGCTTGCATGCGCCTAATCAGTTCGGTCACATTGACCACCGGCCACGAGCGCTCGGGCGGCTTGGCGAAAGCATTGAGAAAAACCAGCGGATGCTTACGCGAAGGTTTGGGGGCGATACCCCATTGCTGCAACTGGCGCACGGCACCGTCCTGCCACTGCTGCGGTACATCCATTGTGGGCACGCGCTGGTCCTTGGGTACTTCGAAACCGAAGAGGCCCTTGAACCAGTTGGCGTATACATCGCTGACATGCAGGGTACGGTCCTGCGAGATCACCGGAACGGCGGCATCCAGTGCGCCGTAGATCAGGTGTTTGCGGAAATCGTAGAAACGCACGCGCTTGGTCATGGCCACCACGAATCCCTTGGGGCTGATCCTGCGCACCATCTTGGCATACATCGGTCGGCGCGCCAGACCGAAAGACACGACAATGGGATAGTTCTCCGCACGTGCCTCACGCATCGTCTCGCGCAGCACCAGCGGACTGTAGGTCCGGGTGTAGAGCTTGTCGAACATGGGATAGGTCTGCAGCCAGTCGAACACGACGTATTTCTGCAGGTGTTTCCACTGGCGGAAGTCCCAGGTGCGACGGACCTCATCGACCCAGAGGTGGATCTTGATATGGGGATAGGCCTCGGCAAATGCCTTGAAGCAGGCCTGCATGTATGTGAAATCTCCCAGCGCCAGGTGAGCGACGAACAGGATCTTGTCCGCCTTCTGCAAGAGCTCGGCGGGGACGGTTTGTTGCAACGTGGCGGCTGCGTGGGTCTGGACTTGTTGAGTCATGCGTCTTCTTTTTTAGAGCAGTTTCTTCAGTTGCTGCAGCTTGGCTTCATCATGCTCGGCACCTTCACCAGAGAACTGCAGGTGATACAACTTGGCATAGGCGCCATCCTTGGCCAGCAGTTCCTGATGGGAACCAACTTCCACGATCTGGCCGGCCGACAGCACTACGATACGGTCGGCGCGCTCCACCGTCGACAGGCGGTGCGCGATGACGAAGGTGGTACGGCCTTCCATGAGCCAGTCCAGCGCTGCCTGGACGGCGCGCTCGGATTCGGTATCCAGGGCGGAGGTGGCCTCGTCCAGGATCAGGATGGGGGCATTCTTGTAGATTGCACGGGCGATCGCAAGGCGCTGGCGCTGCCCGCCGGACAGGCGCGAGCCATTGTCACCCACTACGGTATGGATACCGTCCTGCAATTCCTTGATCAGCGCACTCAGGTGGGCAGCTTCCAGGGCGGCCTCCACGCGAGCGATATCCGGATGGGGATCGCCATAGGCCACGTTCTCGATGATGGTGCCATTAAACAGCACCACGTGCTGGCTGACCATGGCGATCTGACGGCGCAGACTGCGCAACGAGATGTCCTCGGTGGGTTCGCCATCCAGCAGGATCTTGCCGCCGGTGGCCGAATAGAAGCCCGGAATCATGTTCACCAGCGTGGACTTGCCGCCGCCGGACATGCCCACGAAGGCGATGGTCTCGCCGGCATTCACGCTCAGGTTCAGGTGATCCAGCGCCAGCTGCTCGCGCTCCGGATAGGCAAAGCACAGGTCGACCAGATCGATCTTTCCGGCGGCGCGCTGTTGCAGTTCACGTCCGCCGGTCCGTTCGGTGGGCATGTCGATCAGGGCAAAGACCGCTTCGGCCGCGGCCATGCCGCGTTGCAGGGGGCCGTTGACTTCGGCCAGTTGCTTGAGCGGGGTCAGCAGCATCAGCATGGCGGTGATGAAGGACACGAAACCGCCCACGGTGATCTGGCCATTGCCTGACTGGATCAGCGCCATGACGATCACGATGGCCACGGCCGAGGCCGTCATGAACTGGGTGATCGGCACCGTCGAGGAGAAGGTCTTGGTCATGCGCATGGTGTAGCGGCGCAGGTTTTCTGATCTCTCGTGGAAGCGCTGCTTCTCGAACTCCTGACCACCGAAGATTTTGATGACCTGCTGGGCACGGGTCGATTCCTCAATCACCTGAGTCAGTTCGGCATTCACGCGCAGCGAATCCTGGTTCAGCTTCTTGAGGTTGCGACTGGTGAAGCGCACCACGGTCGCCAGCAGCGGCAACAGAATCAGGGTGACGATAGTCAGCGTCCAGTTCAAGTACAGCAGCCAGGCCAGCAGACCCAGCACGGTCAGGGCAGAACGGATGATGGAGGTGAAGATACGGGTCACCATGTCGGTGATGCCCTGCACCTCGAACATGATGGAATTGATCACCTTGCCCACGCTGTTGGTGGCATAGAAGGCCAGCGGAAAATCCAGCATACGGGCAAACATCTGTCCGCGCACTTCATTGAGGATGCGCGTTGTGACCCAGGTCATGAGGTAGCTGCTGGCGAAGGTCGAAGCACCACGGATGACGAAGATGCCGATCACCGCCACAGGCACCAGCCATAGCGAGAACGTCGGCTTGCCGACAAAGCCCTTGTCCAGCAGGACCTGAAAAATGTAAGGCACCACCGGCTCGGTACCGGCCGTCACCGCCATGGCGATGAAGGCCAGCACCAGACGCCAGCGATAGGGCTTGTGCAGTCGTAGCAAACGGACGAAATACGGCGAAAGTTCAAGTTTCATTCTGTGTTTCCAAAAGGGAATACCCGCGCAGCCACCGCTTTCACAGGCGGACGGGCAAGAAAGCCCGTCATTCTACCGTCCCCGGGATCATTCACTGCAGCGGCGGGGCGCGGCTGAAGCCTCGGTGCGAAGGCTTTACGCATTCTGTAAGCGATGAGAGCACGGCGAGACGCCCGGTTGTCAACATTCGATCCCCGCCACTTGCTTCCCAATGGAAGCCACCAGCGTCGACTGCAGGCTGTCGCTGGAATTAACTCTCCAGCCAGTAATGTTCGATCAACCGTTTACTCTAAGGCGAAACTTTCATGCGAAAGCAAATCCAAAAATATCACGCTGCGCCAGCAGACCTGCGTCTGCATACAAAATCCGGCGGTCGCGCCTTGCTGCCCATCCGGCAGCTGCCGCACCACCGTGATTCAGGAGCGCGACCCAGCCTGCTGGCGGGCATCACGACGGCGCTGCCATGCATTCAGCCGCCGATTCAGGCTGTCACGCCCCATGTAGAACTCGCGCTTCAACTTCTGCCACAAGGTACGCTTGGCCTTGACACGGCCGATGGTGGTCCCCATGAGGTCATTGCGATGAACCAGCACCGAAGGCGTGACCGACAGCGTGCGCACCCCGTGTTCCCAGGTACGATTGATCAGGTCGTCAACAGCATAGAGGATGGTGCGCGCCTGTTGAACCAGGATACGGGCCGCATCCCGATGAATGACATAGCCCTGCGTACCGAAGGGCTGCTTGCGATGGTCCTTGACGATACTGCCATTGCTCAGCACCCCCACCTGCCAGGAATCTTCGCCGCCGAAGTCGCACAGGCGCATGATACCGAAGGGGAATGGTGCAGCAGCAATCGCCTGCACGGTGGCGCCGAAGCCATCGCCGATCTCGACATCGTCTTCCAGGACGCACCACATCTCATCGCCCGACTTCACCAGTTGCTCCCAGATACGGTAGTGACTGTCATAACAGCCCACTTCCGACAGGTTCATATGATTGCCATGTACGCGCCAGCGCGTGGCCTGGTCATAGTTTGCCGGGTACTGCTGGAACCGCTCGGCATCGAAGAAGCGGAAAGGCATGCCGATTCGCTCGAACTGGTCCGTAATGTAACGCCGCCGGTCCTGGCTCTCGACCAGGGAAATGACTACCGTCGGGATATCATGAATTGCCATTTTTTCTCTATCACCTTATTGTTATCGGAGCGCCCCACCCACGCAGCTTGCGACAATGCTTCACCTGATCAGTATTCGACCACCACCGCTTCCTTGCCAAACGAAGCCACCAGCGTCGACTGCAGACTGTCGCTGGGATTGACGCGCCAGGCATCGCCCAGCACCACTTCGCAGGCGGCATCGGACTGGCGGTATTTCATCACGAAGGGCAGGCCCTGCTCCTGGCGATGAGCGGCCAGGGTGTCGCGCAGGTGGTTGGGGTCAACCGCCTTGTTGATCGACACCACCATGCGCACCCCGTACTGGATACGCGCCGCGCCCAGGTCCATGACCTTGTCGGCGGCCACCCGCAGGCCGCCGTTGAAACGGTCTTCCGACACCTTGCCCGAGACCACCAGCAATTCATCTTCCTTGATGAGGTGCTTGAAGGGCTCGAACAATTCGTTGTAGATCGTTGCCTCGATCACGCCCGTGCCATCGTCCAGCGTGCAGATCACCAGCTTGCCGCGCTGGGTCATCTGCACCCGCACGCCGGTGATGATGCCGGCCAGGCTGCGCGGTTCCCACGAGGGTTCGAGGCTGGCGATCTTGGTGCGCACGAAACGGCGCACTTCCTTTTCGTAAGCCGAGAACAGGTGGCCGGAGAGATAGAAGCCCAAGGCGCCCTTCTCTTCCGTCAGGCGCTGCTTGTCGCTCCAGGCCGGCACCTGCACGTATTCCAGCGGCGCTTCGAGGTCGCTGTCGTCGCCACCGAAGAGGCTGACCTGGTTGGCCGATTTCTCGGCCTGCTCGGCACTTTCCCAGGCCAGGTTGACCGAGGCCTGCAGGATGGCACGATCGACCTTGAAGCAGTCGAAGGCACCGGCGCGGATCAGCGAATCGATGGTGCGGCGGTTGATCTGTTTCTTGTCCACCCGCTTGGCGAAGTCGAACAGGTCCTTGAAGGGGCCGCTCTTGCGCGCCTCCAGGATGGCTTCGATGGCGTTCTGCCCGGCGCCCTTGACGGCGCCCAGGCCATAGCGGATCTGGGTGGCCTTCTTGCCCGGCTCGCCCACCGGCATGAAGCGGTAGTCGGACTTGTTGATGTCCGGCGGCAGGATGGCCAGCTTGCAGATGTCGATCGAGTCTTCGATCAGGATCTTGACCTTGTCCGTGTCTTCCATGGCCAGCGACAAGTTGGCGGCCATGAACGCGGCGGGGTGATGCGCCTTCAGGTAGGCGGTGTAATAGGACAGCAGCGCATAGGCGGCGGCGTGCGACTTGTTGAAGCCGTAGCCGGCGAACTTTTCCATCAAGTCGAAGATTTCATCGGCCTTGGCCTGGTCCAGCCCGTTCTTGGCAGCGCCTTCGCGGAACAGTTCACGGTGCTTGGCCATTTCCTCGGCCTTCTTCTTGCCCATCGCCCGGCGCAGCAAGTCAGCGCCGCCCAGCGAGTAGCCGCCGATCACCTGCGCCATCTGCATCACCTGCTCCTGATAGACCATGATGCCGTAGGTCTCGGAGAGGATGCCCTCGGTACGCGGGTCAGGATAGTCGAACGCTTCGCCGTGCTTGCGCTTGCAGAAGTCGGGGATCAGGTCCATCGGGCCCGGACGGTACAGCGCCACCAGGGCGATGATGTCCTCGAAGCGGTCGGGACGCGCATCCTTCAGCATGCCTTGCATGCCGCGGCTTTCCAGCTGGAACACGGCGACCGTCTTGGCCTTGGTCAGCAGTTCGTAGGAGGGCCGGTCGTCCAGCGGCAGCTTGGCCAGGTCGAAGTCGGCCATGGCCGGATCGAGCATGCGGATGTAGCGCACTGCCCGGTCGAGGATGGTCAGCGTGGTCAGGCCCAAAAAGTCGAACTTCACCAGGCCGACGGCTTCCACATCGTCCTTGTCGTATTGCGAGACCACGCCGGAGTCGCCACCCTGGGTGTAGAGCGGGCAGAAATCGGTCAGCTTGCCGGGTGCGATCAGCACGCCACCGGCGTGCATGCCGATGTTGCGGGCGATGCCTTCGACCTGCTGGGCCAGGCCCATCAGCTGCTTGACCTCTTCCTCGTTCTCCAGCCGCTCCTTCAGAAGCGGCTCTTCCTCGATGGCGTCGGCCAGCGTGACCAGCTTGCCCGGCTTGAAGGGAATCAGCTTGGAGATGCCGTCACAGAAGTTGTAACCCAGGTCGAGTACGCGGCCCACGTCGCGCACCGCGCCCTTGGCGGCCATGGTACCGAAGGTGGCGATCTGCGAGACCGCCTCCTTGCCGTAACGATCCTTCACATACTGGATGACGCGGTCGCGGCCTTCCTGGCAGAAGTCGATGTCGAAGTCGGGCATCGAGACGCGTTCGGGATTCAGGAAGCGTTCGAACAGCAGGTTGTAGCGCAGCGGGTCCAAGTCCGTAATCAACAGGCAGTAAGCCACCAGCGAGCCGGCACCGGAACCCCGGCCGGGGCCGACCGGCACGCCATTGTTCTTGGCCCACTGGATGAAGTCCGCCACGATCAGGAAGTAGCCCGGGAACTTCATCTTGATGATGGTGTTGTTCTCGAACTCCAGGCGCGCTTCATAGCGCGGGCGCTGCTTCTCGCGTTCGGCTTCGTTGGGGAACAATTCCTTCAGGCGCACTTCCAGCCCGGCCTTGGTCTGGGCCACCAGGAAGTCGTCGATGGTCATGCCGTCCGGCGTAGGGAAATCCGGCAGTTGCGGCTTGCCCAGCTGCAACACCAGGTTGCAGCGTTTGGCGATTTCCACGGTATTGGCAATCGCACCGGGCAGGTCGGCGAACAGCTCGGCCATCTCGGCCTGCGACTTGAAATATTGCTGCTCGTTGAAGCGGCGCACGCGGCGCGCATTGGCCATGATCTCGCCTTCGGCGATGCAGGTGCGGGCTTCGTGCGCGATGAATTCTTCCGGGCTCTGGAACTGGATCGGATGCGTAGCCACGCACGGCAAGCCCAGCTTGGCGCCCAGGGCCACGCTCTGGCGCACCTGCAGTTCCATGTTGGCCTGGCCGGCGCGTTGCAGTTCCAGGTAGAAGGCACCGGGGAAGATCTCGGACCAGCGGCGCGCGCAGGCTTCGGCCTGGGCCAGGTTGCCGTTGTCGATGGCCTGGCCGATGTCGCCCATGACGGCACCCGACAGGGCGATCAATCCATTGCCGCCTTCCTGGTGGCGCAGCGCGTCCAGCCATTCCATACGGACTTCAGCACGGCCCTTGTACTGGTTGGTAAGCCAGGCCTGGGACAAGACTTCACATAACTGCAGGTAGCCATGACGGCTTTTGATCAAAACCAGCAGGCGGAAGGGTTTTTCGCGGTCGGCGTCGTTGGTGATCCAGAGGTCGCAGCCGGCGATGGGCTTGACGCCCTTGCCGCGCGCTTCCTTGTAGAAACGCACCATGCAGAACAGGTTGGCGAGGTCGGTCACGGCCAGGGCGGCCTGTCCATCCTTGGCGGCGGCCTTGACGATGTCGTCGATACGCACCAGGCCATCCACGATGGAGTACTCCGAGTGCATACGGAGGTGTACAAATTGCGGGGTAGTCATAGGGTAGCCATTTTACCGGAGCTTGTGCCCCTGACCGATTCCGATTGCTCCCGATTTGTGAGAAATATGAAGACTTTACACCTGCCCTTTCTGCCAGATCCTCCCGGCGCGCCTTGATCTGCATCAGAGAAGCCGCAGGCTCCGGCCAAATAACTGCGGCGAGCCGGGGTGCACGGTTATAATGCTGACGATTCAAAGACTTACAGTTGAGTACGCCATCATGCAGTCCCCGCAGACCCCCTACGTCAACATCGCCGCCTACAAGTTCATCAGCTTCGATGACACCGCTGAAAAGCGTCCGGCCTTCCTCGAAATTTGCCAGAAGAACAATCTTCGTGGCACCGTGATCCTGAGCCCGGAAGGCATCAACCTCTTCCTGGCCGGCCTGCGCCATGAAATCGACGCCTTCCTGGCCTGGCTGCGCGCCGATGCGCGCTTTGCCGATCTCACGGTCAAGGAGAGCTATTCCGAGAAGCAACCCTTCACCCGCATGCTGGTGAAACTGAAGGCCGAGATCATCACCATGAAGCATCCGCTGATCAAGCCGGAGCTGGGCCGTGCGCCTTTCGTGGAGCCGAAGGAACTCAAGCGCTGGCTGGACCAGGGTCACGACGACGAAGGCCGTCCGGTGGTGATGGTGGATACCCGCAATGGCTTCGAGGTGGATGTGGGTACGTTTGACAACACGGTGGACTACCGCATCAGCAAGTTCACGGAATTCCCGCAGGTGATCGAGGAGCACAAGGCCGATTTCGAGGGCAAGACGGTCGTCACCTTCTGCACCGGCGGCATTCGTTGCGAAAAGGCCGCGATTCATATGCAGAACATCGGCTATGACCATGTCTACCAGCTCGAAGGCGGCATCCTGAAGTATTTCGAGGATGTCGGCGGTGCCCATTACAACGGCGACTGTTTCGTCTTCGACTATCGCACCGCGCTGAGCCCGGAGTTGAAGGAAACCCAGACCGCCCAATGCTTCGCCTGCCGCGCCGTGGTCACCCCGCGTGAACAGCTGTCGCCGGATTACGTGCCGGGCAAGTCCTGTCCGCACTGCGCGCCCAAGCAGCGGGCGGCGCAGGAAGCCAGCTCTGCAGCAGCCTGATTGCAGCGCGCTCTGGCAACGAAAAAGCCGACCCCTTGCGAGGTCGGCTTTTTTACATCTTCACGACTTGCGTCGATGAGATGAAGATTACTTCTTGAACTTGGCAGCCGTTTCAACCACGCGCGCACCGAACAGCTTGGCGGTTTCCAAGTCACCCGGCAGCGGGCCTTCTTCCGGCGAGGAGTCCGACGGGCTTTGCGCCATCAGGCCCGAGAAGGAACCGACGAAGTTGATGTCATTGCGCTGGGCCGCCTTGCTGTTGGCAGGCATCAGGCCGGTACCGACCCAGATCATGCTGTGCTGCATGCCCAGCGTGAACAGGTAGTGCAGGGTCGAGAGCTTGTCGCCGTTCATGGTGGCCGAGTTGGTGAAGGCGGCACCGACCTTGTCCTTCCATTTCTGGCTGAACCAGGGCTTGGAGGAGGCGTCGGCGAACTTCTTGAACTGCCAGGACACGGTACCCATGTAGGTCGGCGAACCGAAGATGATGGCGTCGGCCGCGTCCAGGCTGGCCCATTGTTCATCAGTAATGGTGCCTTCGGCGCTGATGGCGATCAGCTCGACATCGGCACCGGCAACGCCGGCCGCGCCAGCCTGCACGGCTTCGGCCTGCTTCTTGGTATGGCCGTAGCCGGAGTGGTAAACGATGGCAACTTTGGTCATGACGAAATTCCTTCTCTAGAGAGTGAAGTGACGCGGGGAAAACCGCCGGTGTGATCGGTACCGGCGGGTTGCTACTGCAAACTGCCTACTGCATTACTGCGTGCGACGCGCTCAAGCTCAGCGCGGCAGGTCGAACAACAGGACTTCAGCCTTCTCTCCGCCGCTGATCTCGATGCGGTCGACCGCACTGAGCTTGACGGCATCGCCCGCCTGCAGGGCCTGGCCATTGACGCTGATCTTGCCACGGGCCACGTGCACATAGCCCAGGCGGCCTTGCGGCAAGGTGTACTCGGCAGCTTGTGCGCCGTCGAACAGACCGGCGTACAGCTGGGCATCCTGGTTCATGCTGACCGAACCTTCACGGCCATCACGCGAAGCCACCAGGCGCAGCTTGCCGTCCTTGTCGGCCGCCGAGAAGTGCGCCTCCTGATAACCCGGTTCGGCGCCAGCGCGGTCCGGCATGATCCAGATCTGCAGGAAGTGCGTGGTGCCATCCTGGGAATGGTTGTACTCCGAGTGGCGCACGCCGGTCCCGGCACTCATGCGCTGCACGTCACCGGGACGGATCACGCTGCCGTTACCCATGCTGTCCTTGTGCGCAAGTTCACCTTCGAGCACATAGGAAATGATCTCCATGTCACGGTGGCCATGGGTACCAAAGCCCTGGCCTGCGGCCACGCGATCTTCGTTGATCACCCGCAGCGGACCGAAGCCCATGTGCTTGGGATCATAGTAGTCCGCGAAGGAAAAGCTGTGATACGAATCCAGCCAACCGTGGTTGGCGTGGCCACGATCGTTCGCTTTGCGAAGTTCCATCATGTCAACACCTCTTTCTTGAGTGGGACCAAACCGGAATTGATTTGGTCAAAATGTTTGTCGATGGCGTCACTATAGTGGCTAACTTTTATGCAGATAAGGTCTAAAATCCGTAGTGTTCGTTCAAAAAATTTAAACAAGCGGAGCAAGACGTGAACCTGACCCTGGAATCCCTGCTGATCCTTGACATGATCGACCGCAAGGGCAGTTTTGCCGCGGCCGCCGTGGCCCTGGACCGGGTGCCCTCGGCCCTGACCTACAGCGTGCGCAAGCTGGAGGATGACCTGGATGTGCTGCTCTTCGACCGCCGCGGTCACCGGGCCCAGTTGACACCGGCGGGCCTGCAATTGTTGCAGGAAGGCCGTCATCTGCTGCTGGCCGCCAGCGACCTGGAGCAGCGCGTCAAGCGCACCGCCACCGGACGCGAAACCGAACTGCACATCGTGCTCAACAGCCTGATTCCCTTCGACAAGATGCTGCCAGTCATCGAAGCCTTTGACCGTGAAGAATCCGGCACCCGCCTGCGCTTCACGCCCGGCGTACTGACCGGGGCCTGGGAAAAGCTCATCGAGGGTCGCGCCAACTTGGTCATCGGGGTGACCCTGGACGGGCCGGAAGTGGTGCGCACCAGCGGGCGCTTCCAGATGCAGGAGCTTGGGTCCGTGGACTGGGTCTTTGCAGTGGCCCCGATGCACCCGCTGGCCTCGGCCACCGAACCGCTGTCGGCAGAGCTGGTGCGCAGCCACCGGGCCATTGCCGTGGGCGACAACAGCCAGTCCCTGCCCACACTGACCATGGGCCTGCTGTCCGGCCAGGAAACGCTGACAGTGGCCACCGTGGCCGACAAATTGCAAGCCCAGCTGGCAGGCCTCGGTTGCGGCCATCTGCCGCGCATCTGGGCCGAGCCCTATCTCGCCACCGGCGCACTGGTAGAAAAACAGACCTTGGCTGCCAAACCCAATGACAACTTCATGGTGGCCTGGCCCAAGGCCGAGCAGGGCAAGTCGCTGAAGTGGTTCATTCAGCACCTGGCACAGCCGCACGTGCGGCAATCGCTGATCGGACCGATATCCATGCGGGATCCGGCATGAGCGGCGAAGCTTATACAGGACGCTTCGCGCCCTCACCCTCCGGTCCGCTGCATGCGGGTTCGCTGGTGGCGGCACTGGCCAGTTACCTGGATGCACGCGTGCACAACGGCCGCTGGCTGCTGCGCATCGAAGACATTGACCAGACCCGCACCGTGCCCGGCGCAGCAGACGACATCATCGCCACCTTGGCGGCACTGGATATGCACTCTGACGGACCGATTCTGGTGCAGAGCCAGCGCAAGCCACGCTACCAGCTTGCACGTGATCGTCTGGGCGCACTGGCCTATCCCTGCGGCTGCAGCCGCAAGGAAATCGCCGATTCCAGGGTCGGCACGGCCAGCGATGGTGCTGCGCTCTATCCCGGCACCTGCCGCCACGGACTGGCCCCCGGCAAGACACCGCGCACGCTGCGGCTGCGCGTGCCCGATGCCGGCCAGCCGGGCGAACTGGTGCAATTCACGGACCGCTGGCTGGGTCCGCAGGCCCAGCACCTGGCCTCGGAAGCCGGGGATTTCGTGCTGCAGCGGGCCGATGGCTTCTGGGCCTATCAGCTGGCGGTGGTGGTGGATGATGCCGAACAGGGCGTCACCGACATCGTGCGCGGGGCCGACCTGCTGGACTCGACGGCGCGGCAGATCTACCTGCAGGGGCTGCTGGGCTACGCGACGCCGCGCTACCTGCACGTGCCGCTGTTGATGAATGCGTCGGGGGAAAAGTTTTCCAAACAGAACGGCGCCCAGGCACTGGACCTGGGCCAGCCGCTGCAAGCCTTGCAGCAGGCGGCGGCCTTTCTTGGACTGGACACGGGCGCGGCCCGCGACAGGGAGGGATTCTGGACATTGGCGCTCACCGGCTGGCGAGCGCGTTTCGGTCCGCGCTGAGAAAACGGATCAGCGCTTGCCGGATCAGCGCTTGGGCATGCCACCCAGCAAGGCCGCGACCTTGGGCTTGGGACGGTTGTTCTTGGGCAGTTCCGGCTTGGTGGAGACGGTCTCGGTAGCGCTGGGCTCATAGGGCTTGAGGAACCAGGGGTCGACCTTCTCACGGCGTCCCGACGGGGCTGCGCCGTCACGGCTGCTGCGGCTGCGCTCGCCACGGTCACCGCGTTCGCCACGCTCGGCGCGTTCGCCGCGGTCACTACGCTCACCGCGCTCGCCACGTTCCGAGCGTTCACCGCGCTCACCCCGGTCAGCGCGCATGCGCGGCGCAAAGCCGGTCAGCTCGGCGCGCTCGAATTTCTTCTTGATCAGCTTTTCGATATCGACCAGCAGGCGCTCATCCTTGTCGCAGAACAGCGAAATGGCGTCGCCCGAAGCACCGGCACGGCCGGTACGGCCGATGCGGTGCACGTAGTCTTCGGCGTTGTAGGGCAGGTCGTAATTGATGACGCAGGGCAGTTCGGCGATGTCCAGCCCGCGTGCGGCCACGTCGGTGGCCACCAGCACTTCGATCTGGCCTTGCTTGAAGGACTCCAGCGCGGCCATGCGCTCGGACTGGGTCTTGTCGCCGTGGATGGCAGAAGCCTTCACACCTTCGGCCAGCAAAGTGCGCGCCAGGCGCGACGCGCCGATCTTGGTGTTGGAGAAGACGATCACTTGCTTCAGTGCGCGCTGGCTAATGATGAAGCTGACCGCATCCGCCTTGGCAGCTTCCTCCACCTTGTAGATGGTCTGGCTGACGTTTTCTGCCGTGGCATTGCTGCGCGCGACTTCGATGGTCACCGGGTTGTTCTGGAAGCTGGCGGCCAGCTTTTTGATCTCGGGCGAGAAGGTGGCCGAGAACAGCAGGTTCTGGCGCTGCTTGGGCAGCAGGTTGATGATGCGCTGCAGGTCCGGCAGGAAGCCCATGTCGAGCATGCGGTCGGCTTCGTCCATGACCAGGATCTGGGTCTGGGACAGGTTCACCGTCTTTTGCTGCACGTGGTCCAGCAGGCGGCCCGGGGTGGCGATGACAATTTCCACGCCGGCACGCAGGGTGGCCGTTTGCGGTGCCATGTCCACGCCGCCGAAGACGACGGTGGAGCGCAGCGGGGTAAAGCGTGAATACGCCTTCACATTGTCGGCCACCTGGTCGGCCAGCTCGCGGGTCGGGGTCAGGATCAGGGCGCGCACCGGGTGGCGGGCGGGCGAGGCGCTGTGGCTGGCGTGGGCCAGCAGGCGCTGGATGATCGGCAGCGAGAAACCGGCGGTCTTGCCGGTGCCGGTCTGGGCGGCGCCCATCACGTCACGGCCTTGCAGCACCACAGGAATGGCCTGGGCCTGGATCGGGGTCGGATGGACGTAGCCTTGTTCGGACAAGGCTCGCAGGATATCGGGCGAAAGGCCGAAATCTTCAAAACGGACGGCAGGGGCAGCCGGTGCTGCGGACGCGGACGTGGTGTCGGACATGGTTTATTGCGAACGGTGCGACAGCGCCGCGGCAGCCGCCAGGCGGCTCCGGTGCATGGGGTGCATGCGCACGGGTTCTGATTGCTTTCTGTGTTGATGTGTTACGGGCGAACCGGCCAAACCTGCTCGGCCGGGCGCTTCGGATGATGCAAACGCTAAAAACGATGCTGACCGGACGGACGACTTGCAATGCCCGGCATTCCTTGCGGAACTCCGTATTATACGCCGCATCGCCGCCGGCTTCATGACAGTTTGGTTTCGGCCCCCTGCACCCGGTCCGGAACCGGTGCAGGAAGCTGGCTGCGGGAGCCGGGCCGGGACCGCCAGAAACCCGCTGCACCCGGCCTGCGAGCGCTTCAGCCGATGGTGATGTTGATATCCGGCAAGCCGTCCACATGGCCTTGCAACTGGTCACCCTTGACCACCGCGCCCACGCCTTCGGGGGTTCCGGTATAGATCAGGTCGCCGGGGAACAGCTCCACCAGGCCGGACAGATAGGAAATGGTTTCGGCCACGTTCCAGATTAGGTCCGACAGGTCGCCCTGCTGGCGTACTTCGCCATTGACCTTGAGCCAGACGGCCCCCTTGTCGGGATGTCCGGACTGGGCCACGGGCACGATGGGCGCGCAGGGGGCGGACTGGTCGAAGCCCTTGGCCATGTCCCAGGGACGGCCCAGCTTCTTGGCCTGCGCCTGCAGGTCACGGCGGGTCATGTCAAGCCCGACTGCGTAGCCGTAGACCAGCTCCAGCGCCTTTTCCACCGGAATATCGCGGCCACCGCCGGAAAGTGCCACCACCAGTTCGATTTCGTGATGATAGTCAGCGGTCGCGGCCGGGTACGGCACCACGGAATCGGTGGGTACCACCGCGTCGGCCGGCTTCATGAAGAAGAACGGCGGCTCGCGGTCGGGATCATGGCCCATTTCGCGAGCGTGGGCGGCATAGTTGCGGCCCACGCAATAGATGCGGCGAACCGGGAACGGCGCACCGCCGACCACCGGGACGGTGGCCTGGACGGGGGCGGGAATGGCGAAACTCATCGGGAAGACTCCGTGGTGGCGACGTGCATGCAACTGCATGCGGTGGATGAGGAACCGGTCAATGCCGGCTTGGATTGCGCATCAGTTGTCTGATGTCCGGCTAGTGTAAAAGAAAAGCCGCGACTCCGCTTGCGGCCCCCAGCGAGAGATATAGGTGAGATTTCAGGCTGTAATCCGCTGAATAAAACTGCGCGGATTTGGGACACTTGCAGGTCTGTTGGCTGGTATTGCGCCGGCCCCTTTCTCTGTCCAGAACAAGATCATGCACCAGCAAGCAAACGCCTCCCTCATCCTGCTGCAAAAAGCCCTGGCCCTGCATCAAAAGGGCGATCTGGCCCCCGCCGAAGAGCTCTACAAGAAGGTCCTGGTCAAGCTTCCTGATCATTTCGAGGCCAATTACCTCTACGGCATGCTCAAGCTCCATCAGGAGGACTGGGAGGCGGCCGAAGCCCAGCTGGCGCATGCCATCGAACTCAACCCCGATCACCGCGATACCTATTTCGACCATGCCGGTGCGCTGGTCCACCTGGGCCGCGATGCCGAAGCCGTACAGCGCTACGACGAGATCCTGGCGCAGACGCCGGACTTTGCCGACGCGCTGCTGGCACGTGGCGCGGCCCTGCGCCGCCTCAAACGCAACCGCGAAGCCCTGGCCGACATCGAGCGCGCAGCCGCACTGACGCCGGACAACCCCGATGCCTGGTTCCAGCTGGGCAACCTCCAGCACGAGTTCTACGGCTATCGCGATGCACGCGCCAGCTATGAGCGCGCCGTCGCCCTGCGCCCCGATTTCATCGAAGCCTGGTTCAACCTGGGCAATACCTGCAAGGACAGCTACCAGTTCGACGAGGCCCTGCGCGCCTACGACCACGCGCTGGAGGTGCAGCCGGACTTCTTCGAGGCCCAGTCCAACCGCGGCTTCGTGCTGTTCAAGATGCAGCGCCCGATGGAAGCGCTGGAAGCCTACGACCGCGCCATGGCGCTGGACGACAGCTCGCCGGACCTGTGGTTCAACCGCGGCTCGACGCTGGAACAGCTGTATCGCTTCAGCGAAGCCACCGAATGCTACCGCCGCGCCCGCGAGCTCAAGCCCGATGCCAGCTCCGCCGCCTGGAACGATGCCCTGCTGAAACTGCGCCAGGGCGACTTCGCCAATGGCTGGCCCGCCTACGAGTCGCGCTGGGCGACCGAACAGATGCGCACGCAGGTCCGCCAATTCCTGCAGCCGCTCTGGCTGGGGCAGCAATCCCTGCAGGACAAGACCATCCTGATCCACGCCGAACAAGGCTTTGGCGACACCCTGCAATTCGTGCGCTACCTGCCCCAGGTGGCCGCTCTCGGCGCACGCGTGATCCTGGAAGTGCCACCGGCGCTGGTCCGCCTGCTGGCCAAGGTGCCGGGCGCGGCCCAGGTCATCAGCAGCGACCAGTTCATGCGTCCCGGTTTCGACTACCACTGCCCGCTGATGAGCCTGCCGCTGGCCTGCAAGTCCTTCAGCGAAGCCGACATCCCGCGCGCCCCCTATCTGCTGCCCGACGCCGACGCCTGGGCGGCCTGGCTGCAGCGCCTGCCGCGCAACCGCTCCCTGCGGGTCGGCCTGGTCTGGGCCGGCAGCTCGGCCCAGACGCATCCGGACGCAGTACGCATCGACGGCGAGCGCTCCCTGCCCTTCGAGGCGCTGGCTCCCGTGGTCGAACTGGCGCAGGAGCACGCACAACTGGAATTCTATTCCGTCCAGGTTGGCGAGACCGCGGTGGCCCAGCTGCGCAATCATCCGCTGGCCAGCCATGTGCGTGATTGTTCTGCGGAATTGCAGGACTTTGCTGACACCTCCGGGCTGATCGCCAATCTCGACCTGCTCATCAGCGTCGATACCTCGGCCTGCCATCTGGCCGGTGCCCTGGGCAAGCCGGTGTGGCTGCTCAATCGTGCCAACACCTGCTGGCGCTGGCAGCTGGAACGCAGCGATACGCCCTGGTATCCGGGCATGCACCTGTTCCGCCAGAAGCAGACCGGCGACTGGAGCGAGGTCGTCGCCGAGGTGCGCAGCGCCCTGCTACAACAGTTGGCCTGATGCTGTTACCATGCGCGCCGATGCGGATGAGCAGCTCATCCACCGGAACCTGGCGCGCCGCTCCGCCTCATACCCTGTAACGCATCCGCACCAGGATCCGCCCGAACTCGATTGCAATTCGACAGGCGGCACGGCCACGCGCCCTGCCGCCTGTTGGTACGAAGAAAACAAGGACAAGACGATGCACGCCCCCACTCCCTCTTCGAGCAAGCCGCCCCACGCCGGCGGTCCGCGCCTGCTGGCCGACATCGGCGGCACCAATGCCCGTTTCGCGCTGGAAACTTCACCTGGCTATATAGAGCAAGTGCAGGTCCTGCGCGGTGCTGACTATCCGCAATTCACCGATGCCGTGCAGGCCTACCTCAAGCTGGCTGGCCAACCCGCCGTGAAACACGCGGTGGTGGCCATCGCCAATCCGGTGCAAGGCGACCAGATCAAGATGACCAATCACGACTGGGCCTTCTCCATTGAAGCGGCACGCCAGTTGCTGGGCTTTGACCTGCTGCTGGTGGTCAATGACTTCACGGCGCTGTCGATGGCCGTGCCGCAATTGCGCGCCGATGAATTGCAGCAGATCGGTGGCGGCACACCCAAGGCGGGCCAGCCGGTCGGCCTGGTCGGTGCCGGCACCGGATTGGGCGTGGGCGGGCTGGTGCGCGGCGATGGCCACTGGCTGCCGCTGGCCAGCGAAGGTGGCCACGTCGCCTTCGCTCCGGCCAATGCGCGTGAAGCGGCCGTGCTGGCCTACGCCTGGCAATTCCATGAACACGTCTCGGCTGAACGCATGGTCTCGGGGCCCGGCCTCGAATTCATCCATCGCGCCCTGCTGGCCATCGAGGGCCATCCCGCCGCCGACCTGAAGGCCGCCGAGATCGTGGACGGCGCACTCAAACAAGGCGATGCAGTGTGCCTGGAAACGCTGGACCTGTTCTGCAGCATGCTCGGTACCGTCGCGGCCGACCTGGCACTGACGCTGGGTGCGCTTGGCGGCATCTATATTGGTGGCGGCGTGGTACCGCACCTGGGCGAGTACTTCGCCCGCTCGCCCTTCCGCGCACGCTTCGAGAACAAGGGCCGCATGTCGGTGCTGACCAAGGTCATTCCGACCTATGTGATCACGGCGGAATATCCGGCCTTCACGGGTGTGTCGGCGATCCTGGCTGACCGGCTGGATCCGCACGAGTAATTACAGGCAAGGCTGCGATGTTTCGCAGGAGGCTGATGCGGCAAGTTCGCGTCAGCCTTTTTCATGGCATCGCGCGATGACGACACTACAGGGACGACAACGGAAGAGGTAAAGCGAGAGGGAGGACTTGCCGGAACAACAGAAGAAGAAACAGAAGAGAGATAAGAGGCGAGCCTTGTCTGCGGCACTTGCGGGAAATGGCTGTGGCTGCTTCGTTCCCGACCTGACCAGGTTGACCATGCCACAATGCGCAGGGGCCCGCCGGGGTGCATTGTATCCCAGATCACACACTGGCCGCCAGAGAAATCATTGCAGTGCATCAGAAAGTGAAAAGCCGCGCAAATTGATTAAACAATTTACGCGGCTTTTTGCCTGAAGCTTCACTTCGGCGATGAGCGCATCCAACGGCTTGTGCGCCCTGCCCGCTCAGATACCCAGGTCCTGCCAGATGGCATCGACACGTTTCTTCACATCGTCGCTCATCACGATGGGTGTACCCCATTCCCGGCTGGTTTCACCCGGCCACTTGTTGGTGGCATCGATGCCCATCTTGCTGCCCAGGCCGCTGATGGGCGAGGCGAAGTCCAGGTAATCGATGGGGGTGTTGTCCACCATGACGGTATCGCGCACCGGGTCCACGCGGGTGGTGATGGCCCAGATCACTTCCTTCCAGTCGCGGATATCGACATCCTCATCGACCACCACGATGAACTTGGTGTACATGAACTGGCGCAGGAAACTCCACACCCCGAACATCACCCGCTTGGCGTGGCCGGCGTAAGATTTCTTCATCTGCACCACGGCCATGCGATAGCTGCATCCCTCCGGCGGCAAGTAGAAATCGGTGATTTCGGCGAACTGCTTCTGCAGCAGCGGAACGAAAACTTCATTCAATGCCACACCCAGCACGGCCGGCTCATCGGGCGGTTTGCCGGTATAGGTGGAGTGATAGATGGCATCGCGCCGCATGGTGATGCGGTCGATGGTGAAGACCGGGAACCAGTCCTGCTCATTGTAGTAACCAGTGTGATCGCCATACGGACCTTCAAGCGCATGCTCGAATCCCGACGCGTGTTTTTCATCCGGATAGATATGCCCTTCCAGCACGATCTCGGCCGAGGCCGGCACGCGCAAATCGCTGCCCATGGCCTTGACCAGCTCGGTGCGGCTGCCGCGCAGCAGGCCGGCGAACTGGTATTCGGAGAGGCTGTCCGGCACCGGCGTGACTGCGCCTAATATAGTGGCGGGATCGGCACCCAAGGCCACGGCGATCGGATAGGGCTTGCCGGGGTTGGCGATGCAGTGCTCACGGAAGTCCAGTGCGCCGCCGCGATGGGCCAGCCAGCGCATGATGACCTTGTTCGGTCCCAGCACCTGCTGGCGATAGATGCCCAGGTTCTGGCGCTTCTTGTTCGGACCCTTGGTGATGACCAGGCCCCAGGTGATGAGCGGCGCGATGTCGCCCGGCCAGCAGTGCTGGATCGGCAGGCGCGACAGGTCCACCTCCTTGCCTTCCCACACCACATCCTGGCAAGGAGCGGAGCCGCGTTCCTTGGGGGCCATGTCCCACAGCGACTTCACCAGCCCGCCCAGATCCAGCACATCCTTGATGCCCTTGGGCGGCTCAGGCTCCTTCAGGCGCGCCAGCAGATAGCCGATACGGCGCAGTTCGCTGATGCTGTCGGCTCCCATTCCCAAGGCGACACGATGCGGTGTACCGAAAAGATTCGCTAACACCGGGATATTTTTCTTGTCGACCTGCTCAAAAAGGAGCGCCGGACCTTCCGCACGGAGGGTGCGGTCGGCGATTTCGGTCATCTCCAGATGCGACGACACCGGGTGCGAGACACGCTTGAGCTCACCTTTTTGTTGCAACTGAGAAATAAAATCGCGTAAATCAGTGTATTTCATACTTTTTAACAAATTTCTTTTTGCATCACAGCCGGCTCAAGTAACCCCGGCAAACGCTTGATTCTATTGATTTTTGAAGGAAGGCCACGCGCAATATGATACACAAAAGTTATAAAGAACTATTTTCATAGTATTGACTCGATATAAAGTGGCTTCTACAATGCGCCCACTCTAAACCGAAGAGGTGAGCCGTGGGCTCGTAGAGGCTTGATCGAAAACAGTCGAGCCAAGCAAGGTATCCAGGGATCCGGGGTCCCAGCAACTCAAGAAGTGTGTCCAGGGCGTCAGCCCTACCCCCCGAAACATGCCATCCGACGGCAGGGCCAGCAGGCCTCGCGGATGGCCTTGCCGTAACGCCTTGCGACGGTAACGTAATAGATTGCAGCGACGACAGTTCAGCCGTTTGGTCTTCACTTCTTGGCCAGGCGCGCCCTGTTTTTGCCGCAATAACGCAGGAGGTTCAATGTCCAACCAAGCTTCCGAGGCGCCTTTAGCGGGCACCTCGCAGATGGTTCGCCGCGTGGATTTCCGGAATCTCTCCGGGAACCCTCGCATTGCTCAATTTTTTGGCATCGCCCATCGTCTGCTGACGATACTGGGTATCGCCGCGCTGTTCGTTCTGGGCCTGATGTTCTTCAACCCCGACCTGGCCGACAAGCTGATCAGCATGTCGCCCTTCTCGGATGCCACTGAAGAGGTCGCAGAAGCCGAAGCTCCCGCCGCTCCGGCGCTGGCTGACCTGATGGCACCCACCGCACCGGTGGCTACCGTGAGCGCCCTGGCGGGCGCAGCGGCTGCCAGTTCGGTGCAGCAGCAGGCTACGGCACCCGCCCAGGCCCTGTCGCCTGAGGAACGCCAGTTGATCGGCAATCCGCGCCAGCAGAAGCTGGTGACCAACTGGCTGGCCAAGCGCTATCGCGTAGCCAGCGATGCGGCTGACATGCTGGTGTCGGCGGCTTACCTGACGGCGCGCGACATCAAGCTCGATCCGCTGCTGATCCTGTCGGTGATCGCCATCGAATCGCGCTTCAATCCCTTCGCCGAAAGCCCGATGGGTGCGCAGGGCCTGATGCAGGTGATGTCCAAGGTACACCACGACAAATTCCAGGAACTGGGCGGCATCAAGGCGGCCCTCAATCCGGTGGCCAACATCCGTGTCGGTTCGCAGATCCTGAAGGAATATGTCACCCGTGGCGGTTCGGTGGAAGCCGGCCTGAAGAGCTACGTGGGTGCTGCCGACATGGCCAATGATGGTGGTTACGGAATCAAGGTGCTGTCCGAGTACCAGAACCTGAAGCAAGTGGCGATGGGCAAGAACGTCTCCATCTACACCACGGCCACCGTCAAGCTGCCGCCGGCCTCGGGTGTGTCGGCCAGCGCCGATCAGCCGAAGCCAACGGCCAACAACGTGGCCTCGGCGGCCAAGCCCAAGACGGAAGAACAACTCGCTGCCCTGTAAGTTATCTGGTTTATGCAGATCGGCGTGTTGCGATGTGAATATTACCGGTATTCAGAACGCATGAAAAAAGGAGCCCTCGGGCTCCTTTTTTTTGTGTCTTCTCATTTCGTGCTTCAGGCCGCCTTGCGACGTCCGTCGAAGAACACACGCAGACGGGCCACGGCTTCCTGCAGCTTTTCCATCGACGTCGCATAGGACAGGCGGATGTAGCGGCGCGCCGTGAAGGGCCCGAAATCCAGTCCTGGGACCAGCACCACGCCGGCCTCGTTGAGCATGTCCAGGCTGAGCTGGTCGGCATCGTCGGACAGCGCGCTGCAATCAGCGTAAACGTAGAAGGCACCGTCGGGAACGACCGGTACCGTGAAGCCCAGGCTTTCCAGCGCCGGCACGATGTAGTCGCGGCGGCGCTTGAACTCGGCCTTGCGTTCTTCGTAGATGGCCAGGGTCTCGGGCGTGAAGCAGGCCACGGCGGCATGCTGGGCAATCGAGGACGCACAGATCAGCAGGTTCTGCGCCAGCTTCTCGACCTGCGGCACCAGGGCGGGCGGCAGCACCAGCCAACCCAGGCGCCAGCCGGTCATGTTGAAATACTTGGAGAAGCTGTTGATGACCACCACGTCCTCGCCCAGCGACAGCGCCGAGAACGGTGCTCCTTCATAGGACAAGCCCTGGTAGATCTCATCGACGATGGTGAAACCGCCGCGCTGGCGCACTTCGCCCAGGATCGCGCGCAACTCCTCAGGTTCGATGGACGTGCCGGTGGGATTGGAAGGCGAAGCCAGCAGCACGCCGCGCGTCTTGTCACCCCAGTGCTCGCGCACCATCTGCGCCGACAGCTGGAAGCGATGTTCCGGACCGCTGGCGATGAGCTTGGCGCGTCCCTCGAAGGCCGCCACGAAATGGCGGTTGCAGGGATAGCTGGGGTCCGGCATCAGTACTTCGCTGTCGCGCTCCACCAGCGCGGCACAGGCCAGCAACAGCGCGGCCGAGGCCCCGGCGGTGATGACGATGCGTTCCGGCGCGATCTCCAGACCGTAGACGCTGCGATAGTGCGCCGAGATGGCGGTACGCAGGGCCGGCAGGCCGGTGGCCGAGGTGTACTGCATCTTGCCTTCGGCCATGGCGCGGGTAGCGGCCTCGACCACGGCGGGCGGCGCGGTGAAATCGGGCTCGCCGATGCCCATGTGGATCAGGTCACGTCCCTGCTGGGCCAGGATATCGGCCTTCTTGGACAATTCCATCACATGGAAGGGAGCGATGTGCTGCAAACGTGAAGCAAGTTGATTCAGGTTCATGCGCTAATTCCAGACAACATGGGCAAAAAAGACAAGACGGCGACCGCCTCAGCGGTGCCGTCCAAAAAACGAGCAAAGCACCAGGGAGGAGACGATCAGCGGCGACCGGCCGCCTCCACTTCGGTGGCGCGTGCCTGGGCGGCGAAACGGTCCAGTACGCCGTTGACGTACTTGTGGCCATCGATGCCGCCGAAGGACTTGGTCAGCTCAACGGCTTCGTTGATGACCACCTTGTAGGGGATCTCGATGTGGTTCTGCAGCTCGTAGGCACCGATCAGCAGCGCGGCGTGTTCCACCGGCGACAGCTCCTTGATGGGACGGTCGATCAGTGGCTCCAGCTCTGCACGCAGCTTTTCGGCGTCACGGATGGCACCGGTGAGCAGGGTATCGAAGTGTTCGGCGTCGGCCTTGTCGAAACCGTGGGCTTCGCGGATGTGGGCTTCGATGGCACCCGCGTCCTCGTGGTTGAGCAGCCACTGGTACAAGCCCTGCAACGCGAACTCGCGCGCGCGATGGCGCGGGGTGCGGTTCTTGTTCGAATTGGCGTGTGGAGTTTTGTTCGACATGATGAGTGCGGCCTGAGCCTTGGATAACTGAAACAAATGAATGCGAGTGCCGGCGCGGGCCGGCGGGGGTGGCAGCGGGATGTGCATCCCGCCACTGCCCGTGAATTATTCTTCTTCGGTGGCCTGGCCGAGTTCTTCCAGCACGATGGACAGGTTGGCCATCTCCACCGCCACGCGGGCCGCGTCAGCGCCCTTCTCGGCCATGCGGACTTCGGCTTGCTCGTCGTTCTCGGTGGTCAGCACGGCGTTGGCGATGGGCAGGCCGAAATCCAGGCCGATGCGCGTGATGCCGGCACCAGATTCATTGGAGACCAGCTCGAAGTGATAGGTCTCACCGCGAATGACGGCACCCAGGGCGATCAGGGCATCGAACTGTTCGGTCTCGGCCATCTTCTTTAGCGCCAGGGGGATTTCCAGGGCACCCGGCACGGTCACGTGCAGGATGTCCTCGTCGGCCACGCCGAGGTGCTTCAGCTCAGCCAGGCAGGCGGCCAGCAGGCCGTGGCAGACGTCTTCGTTGAAGCGCGCCTGGACGATACCGATGCGCAAGCTCTCGCCATTGAAGTCTGGTTCATAGGTTCCGATGGTCATGGCTGTTCCTTCTTGATAGGTTGACTTGCGTAATTCTTGATATCTGGGGCTGGACGCTCACGCGCCTTCGCGCGCCTGGTAACCGGTCACTTCCAGCTGGAAGCCGGTCATCGACGGCATCTTGCGCGGGCTGGCCAGCAGCTTCATCTTGCACACGCCGAGATCCCTCAGGATCTGCGCACCGATACCGTAGGTGCGCAGGTCCATGCGGTCGGCGCGGCTGGGCTTGGCGGCCTCGGGCGTGCCGACCTTGTTGAGCGCGCCGAACTGGTCGAACATCTGTTGCGCCGATTCTTCACAGTTGAGCAGCACGATCACGCCGGACTCGGCTTCCTGCACCGCCTTCATGGCGGCGGCCAGGTTCCACGAGTGAGTGGTCACGCCGGCTTCCAGCAGATCCAGGATGGAGACCGGCTGGTGCACGCGCACCAGGGTTTCGCGGCCGGGCTGGATGTCGCCACGCACCAGCGCCAGGTGCGCACCGCCCGAGGGGGTGTCGCGGTAGGCGATGGCCTTGAAGCTGCCGTGGGCCGTCTGCATCTCGCGCTCGGCCACGCGCTCGATGATGCTTTCGTTGCGGCTGCGGTAATGGATCAGGTCGGCGATGGTACCGATCTTCAGATTGTGTTTTTCGGCGAACTCCAGCAGGTCCGGCAGGCGCGCCATGGTGCCGTCATCCTTCAGAATCTCGCAGATCACGGAAGCAGGCGTCAGGCCGGCCATGGCAGTGAGGTCGCAACCAGCTTCGGTGTGGCCGGCGCGCATCAGCACCCCGCCCTTTTGCGCGCGCAGCGGGAAGATGTGGCCCGGCTGCACCAGATCCGACGGCTTGGCGCCCTTGGAGGCGGCTACCTGGATGGTGCGCGCGCGGTCGGCGGCGGAGATGCCGGTGGTCACGCCTTCGGCGGCCTCGATGGAGACGGTGAAATTGGTACCGTAGGGCGTGCCGTTGCGAGTGGCCATCAGCGGCAGGTCGAGCTGGTCCACGTGTTCTTCGGTCAGCGTCAGGCAGACCAGGCCACGCGCATGCGTGACCATGAAATTGATGGCTTCGGGCGTGACGAAGTCGGTGGCCAGCACCAGGTCTCCTTCGTTTTCGCGGTCTTCTTCATCGACCAGAATCACCATGCGGCCGGCACGGAGTTCGGCGACGATTTCTTCGGTTGTAGCAAGTGGCATGTTCGCGCTCTTTTCCCAATTGGAACCCGCTATTTTAAAGGATTGCGGGCCTCTTCCGCTGGCCAATTACGCCAATCCGGCGATTCAGGCCATTCAGGCGATTTGCGCCGCCTGGGCCGCCTGCGTGCGTTGCAGCGCTTCCAGCAACAGAGCCGGGTCGCCCAGGGCCAGGCGCTTGGAATCCGACAAGGTTTGGCGGAAAGCGCGCGCACCTGGCATGCCGGTCAGCAGGCCCAGCATGTGACGGGTGATGCTGTTCAAGCGCAGGCCGCGGCCATTGTCACCGTGCAATTCCAGCTGGCGCTTGATGTAGGGCAACATGGCCTCGATCACCTCGGCCCGGCTGGGCTGGCGGCCGCCGTCCAGATCACCGTAATAGCGGGCATCGAAGGACGCCATCAGATAGGGGTTGTGATACGCCTCGCGGCCCAGCATGACGCCGTCCACATGCTTCAAATGCTCATCGATCTCGGGCAGGGTCTTGATACCGCCGTTGATGAGGATTTCCAGCTCCGGGAAATCCTGCTTCAGCTGATAGGCGTAGTGATACTTCAGCGGCGGGATCTCGCGATTTTCCTTGGGACTCAGGCCCTTGAGGATGGCATTGCGGGCATGCACGATGAAGGTCTTGCAGCCGGCCTCGGCAATCTGGCCGACGAAATCGCGCACGAAGTCATAGGATTGCACGTCATCGATGCCGATGCGGTGCTTCACGGTCACGTCGATGGAGACCGCATCCTTCATGGCTTTGACGCAATCGGCCACCAGCGTGGGTTCGCCCATCAGGCAGGCGCCGAAAGCCCCCTTCTGGACGCGCTCGGACGGGCAGCCACAGTTCAGGTTGATCTCGTCATAGCCCCATTGCTCGCCCAGTTTGGCGCTGTGCGCCAGATCGGACGGCTCGCTGCCGCCCAGCTGCAGGGCCACCGGATGTTCCTGCTCGTCGAAATCCAGATGGCGCGGCACATCCCCATGCAGCAGCGCACCGGTGGTGACCATCTCGGTGTAGAGCCAGGTATGGCGGGTGATCTGGCGATGGAAGACGCGGCAGTGGCGGTCGGTCCAGTCCATCATCGGGGCGACCGACAGCGTACGCGGAGGCAGGGCTTTCTTCATAAACTGACGAAATGCTTCATTCAAGGTTCTGGGATGCGCACCGGAAAGCGGATGGCAGGTGGCTGTACGGCGCAGGAGACGAAGGAAGGTTCACATCCCCCTCCTGGCGCCCCGGATCAGCCGCAGCGGCAAATAGAAAGCCCGCAAGGCTTGCGCATTGCGGGCTGGTGTCCCCTCTATCCTCTTCGAGATAGGATTTTTCGTACAACGGACACGATTCTGCACCACAATCCGGCAGCCGTCATTTCGCAATGCACAAAAACAGCGCATCACAAACTATTTTGGACAAACGTTCATCTCACACACCGGTGAACGGAAGCAAACAGCTTCATTCCCCTCCGGCCCGGCAGGCCTGGCACCCACGGCAGCAAGCCTTCGCGCCGAGCGGCAAAAAAAAAGCCCACAACCGAAGTTGCGGGCTTGAATCCAATTCTTTAGGAGGAAATTGGAGGAGACAGGTGTAACTATATGGCAGTGCATCATGGCTGTCTGCTTTTTTATGCTGATATCAGTTATTCACAAACCAGATATCACCACCAGCCCAGCCTGCCATTTCCCGCTCCCCACTACAGGCAGTCCATTCACGGACTGCCCTTCCCTGCTACCGAATCAAATGGATTCTTCGCGCGACGCCTTCTTGCGCTCGTGTTCCTTCAGGTGACGCTTGCGCAGGCGGATGCTCTTCGGAGTCACTTCGACCAGTTCGTCGTCTTCGATGAATTCCACCGCGTATTCCAGCGACAGTTCGATCGGCGGCACCAGACGCACTGCTTCGTCGGTACCGGAAGCGCGCACGTTGGTCAGCTGCTTGCCCTTGATCGGGTTGACGACCAGGTCGTTATCACGCGAGTGGATACCGATGATCATGCCTTCATACACCGGGTCGTTGTGGCTGACGAACATGCGGCCGCGATCCTGCAGCTTCCACAGGGCGTAGGCCACGGCAGCGCCGTCGTCCTGGGAGATCAGCACGCCGTTGCGACGGCCGGCCAGTTCACCCTTGGTGGTATCGACCGGCTTGTAGTCGTCGAAAACGTGGCTCATCAGGCCGGTGCCGCGGGTCAGGGTCATGAATTCACCCTGGAAACCGATCAGGCCACGCGCCGGGATGTGGTATTCCAGGCGCACACGGCCCTTGCCGTCCGGTTCCATGTTCTGCAGGTCGCCACGGCGGCGGCCCAGTTCTTCCATGACGCCGCCCTGATGGGTTTCTTCGACGTCGACGGTCAGGTTTTCGTACGGCTCTTCGCGCACGCCGTCGACCATGCGGAACACCACGCGCGGACGCGAGACGGCCAGCTCGAAGCCTTCACGGCGCATGTTTTCGATCAAGATGGTCAGGTGCAATTCGCCACGGCCCGACACTTCGTAGGTCGAGTCGTCGTTCTCGGCCTGCACCACGCGCAGCGCCATGTTGGACTTCAGTTCCTTTTCCAGGCGGTCGCGGATCTGGCGGGTGGTGACGAACTTGCCTTCGCGGCCAGCCAGCGGCGAGGTGTTGACCATGAAGTTCATGGTCAGGGTCGGTTCATCCACCTTCAGCATCGGCAGGCCGTTGGGGGCATCCGGCGCACAGATGGTGGAGCCGATGCCGATTTCTTCGATACCGTTGATCAGCACGATGTCGCCAGCCAGCGCTTCATCGACCAGCACGCGTTCCAGGCCCTTGAAGGTCAGCACCTGGTTGATGCGGGCCTTGGTCGGCTTGTCTTCCGGACCATTCATCCACACCACGTCCTGACCGCCCTTGACGCGGCCAGCCAGGATACGGCCGACGCCGATCTTGCCGACGTAGGAAGAATATTCCAGCGAGGTGATCTGCAGTTGCAGCGGTGCGTCCGGGTCATCCTTGCGGGCCGGGACGTACTTCAGGATGGCGTCGAACAGCGGCTCCATGTTGCCTTCGCGCGTTTCCGGATCCAGGCTGGCGTAGCCGTTCAGGCCCGAGGCGTAGATCACGGGGAAGTCCAGCTGCTCTTCGGTGGCGCCCAGCTTGTCGAACAGTTCGAAGGTGGCGTTGATGGCCCACTCGGCGCGTGCGCCCGGACGGTCGATCTTGTTGAGGACGACGATGGGCTTCAGGCCCAGGGCCAGTGCCTTGCGGGTCACGAAGCGGGTCTGCGGCATCGGGCCTTCCTGCGCATCCACCAGCAGCAGCACCGAGTCCACCATCGACAGCACGCGCTCGACCTCACCGCCGAAGTCGGCGTGGCCCGGGGTGTCGACGATGTTGATGTGGGTGCCCTTGTATTCCACCGCGCAGTTCTTCGACAGGATGGTGATGCCGCGTTCCTTTTCGATGTCGTTGGAGTCCATCACGCGGTTGTCCACTTGCTGGTTGTCGCGGAAGGTGCCGGACTGGCGCAGCAGCTGGTCCACCAGGGTGGTCTTGCCGTGGTCAACGTGGGCGATGATGGCGATGTTGCGAATTGCGCGGATATTGTTTGACATGGTGAATGTGGTTGGGAATGCCGAATCTCGGGAGGCGCGCATTATAGCATGTTGCGACGCATGAACTTTGGAAAAACCTGTGTTATCAACGGCTTGCCGAGCCTTGCGGGCTACCCCGCAAGGCTCGGCTGCGAGCCGTTTGACGCTATCTGTCCTCAGGCGGTGGACACCAGCCTTTCGGGGGCCAGGATGGCGTATTCCTGCAACAGTCCGGTGCCCAGCAAGGCGGCGTCCGAACTGCGATAGACGCGGACGCGGCCGGTCTGCTCCGGCACCGCCACGCCTTCCTTGCCCAGCGGCAAGCGCTGGCCGTGCAGGAAGCGGCGCGCCAGCTCATCGTTGAGCTCCACAGCAGGGAAGCTGCGCAAGAGGCCGTCCACCGGCAGCAGCAAGGCCTTGCGGGCCTCCAGCTCACCGGCGGCATCGAAGGTCTCCAGCGTGACCGCTCCCTCCAGCGTGAGAGCGCCGACTCCAGTGCGTCTCAGGGCATTGAGGTGCGCCCCGCAGCCCAGTACTTCGCCAATATCTTCACCCAGCACGCGGATATATGTCCCTTTGCTGCAAGTGACGCGGATGCGCAGCATGGGGGCCTGGTAGTCCAGCAGGTCCAGGGCGTGGATGGTGACGTTGCGGGCTTCGCGCTCCAGCGTGATGCCGGCGCGCGCATATTCGTACAAGGGCTTGCCGTCGCGCTTCAAGGCCGAGTGCATCGGCGGCACCTGGCTGATGGGGCCACGGAACTGCGCCAGCGCGGCTTCGATCTGCGCCACGCTGACCTCGACGGCGCGCTCGCTGATGACCTGGCCTTCGGTATCGCCGGTATCGGTGCGCACACCCAGGTGGACCAGGGCTTCGTAGGTCTTGTCGGCTTCCAGCAAGTCCTGCGAGAACTTGGTGGCTTCGCCGAAGCACAGCGGCAGGAGGCCGGTGGCGAACGGGTCCAGGGTGCCGGTATGACCCGCCTTGGGCGCATTGAGCATGCGCTTGGCGCGAATCAGGGCGTCGTTGGAGGACAAGCCGACCGGCTTGTCCAGCAACAGCACGCCATGCACCGGCACGCGCGGGGGACGCGGCGTGCGGGCCTGCTGGCCGCGCTTGGCGCGCGGCTGCAGCGGTTCAGGGGAAGCGGAACCAATGTCCGCCATCGTTTCGTCGGCCATGAAATGCAAGACCGGCCCACGCCCCGCTGAAGGGAAACGCAGACCGGCATGAAAAGTGTGAAGAAAACTGCAATGCAACGGGAAAAGAACCGCCCGTCATCAAGCCTCGTCGTCCGAATCCTTGGCGCGGGTGGCGTTGGCTTCGTCGATCAGGCGCGACATTTCAATGCCGCGTGCGGTCGAGTTGTCGTGCACGAAATGCAGTTCCGGCAGGGTGTGGATGGTCAGCCTGCGGCCCAGCTGGGTGCGCAGGTAACCACCCGCCTTGCGCAGGCCGGCCAGGGTGTTCTTGATCGCGTCAGGGTTGTCCACCAGCGTGGTGAAGAAAACCTTGGCGTGCGCGTAGTCCGGGGTGACCTGCACTTCGGTAATGGTGATCATGCCCACCCGCGGATCCTTCAGCTCGAAGGCGATCAACTCCGACAGGTCCCGCTGGATCTGGTCGGCGACGCGCAAGCCGCGTCCGGGAATGGATTTGCTGTGTTTTGCCATGCTTTAAAAAAACAATCCGCCGAGGGCGTGGCGGGAGGATTCCCGCGTTGCTGCGACGGATCTTGCCAGTGAAGCCGGCGCATCGCGAACGATACGCCGGCGTATTGCATTACAGGGTACGGGCAACTTCCTGGACTTCGAAGATTTCGAGCTGATCGCCCACTTCGATGTCGTTGTAGCCCTTGAGCGAGAGACCGCACTCGAAGCCCGACTTGACTTCCTTGACGTCGTCCTTGAAGCGCTTGAGCGAATCCAGTTCGCCAGTCCACACCACCACGTTGTTGCGCAGCAGGCGCACTTGCGAGCCACGCTTGACCAGGCCTTCGAGCACGTAGCAGCCGGCGATCGAGCCAACCTTGCTGACCACGAACACCTGGCGAATTTCCACCAGGCCCAGCGCCTGTTCGCGCTTTTCCGGGGACAGCATGCCCGACATCGCGGCCTTCACCTCGTCCACCGCATCATAGATGATGTTGTAGTAACGGATGTCCACGCCCGATGCTTCGGCCAGCTTGCGCGCCGACGCGTCGGCACGGGTGTTGAAGCCGATGATGACAGCCTTCGAAGCGACGGCCAGGTTGACGTCGTTTTCGCTGATGCCGCCCACTGCCGCGTGCACCACCTGGACGCGCACTTCGGCGGTCGACAGCTTCTGCAGCGACTGCACCAGGGCTTCCTGTGAACCTTGCACGTCGGTCTTGATGATCATCGGCAGGTTCTTGACCTCGCCTTCGGTCATCTGGTCGAACATGTTTTCCAGCTTGGCGGCCTGTTGCTTGGCCAGCTTCACGTCGCGGAACTTGCCCTGGCGGAACAGGCCGATTTCGCGCGCCTTGCGCTCGTCGGTCATGACCACCACTTCTTCACCGGCGGAGGGCACTTCGGTCAGGCCCTGGATTTCCACCGGCAGGGACGGGCCTGCCTCGGCGATGTTCTTGCCGTTTTCGTCCAGCATGGCACGCACACGGCCGTAGGCCGAACCGGCCAGCACGACGTCGCCGCGCTTCAAGGTACCGGACTGCACCAGGATCGTTGCCACCGGGCCGCGCCCCTTGTCCAGCTTGGCTTCGATCACCAGGCCACGGGCCGGCACATCCACCGGTGCCTTCAGTTCCAGCACTTCGGCTTGCAGCAGGACGTTTTCCAGCAGCGAGTCGATGCCTTCGCCGGTCTTGGCGGAGACGGGGATGAACGGGGCATCGCCACCGTATTCTTCCGGCACCACTTCTTCGGCGATCAGTTCCTGCTTGACGCGGTCGGGATTGGCACCCGGCTTGTCGATCTTGTTGATGGCCACCACCAGCGGTACACCGCCGGCCTTGGCGTGGGCAATCGCTTCCTTGGTCTGGGGCATGACGCCGTCGTCGGCAGCCACCACCAGAATCACGATGTCGGTGGCCTTGGCACCACGGGCACGCATGGCGGTGAACGCCTCGTGGCCCGGGGTATCCAGGAAGGTGATCATGCCGCGCGGGGTTTCCACGTGGTAGGCACCGATGTGCTGGGTAATGCCACCGGCTTCACCCGAGGCCACCTTGGTGCGGCGGATGTAATCCAGCAGCGAGGTCTTGCCGTGGTCGACGTGACCCATGACGGTGACCACCGGTGCACGCGGGGTGGCTTCGGCGTCGGCGTGTTCTTCGCCTTCGACCAGCAGCGCTTCCGGATCGTCCAGTTTGGCGGCGTGGGCGCGGTGGCCCATTTCTTCCACCACGATCATCGCGGTTTCCTGATCCAGCACCTGGTTGATGGTGACCATCTGGCCCAGCTTCATCAGATGCTTGATGACTTCGGAGGCCTTCACCGCCATCTTGTGGGCCACTTCGGCCACAGTGATGGTTTCGGGCACGTAGACATCATGCACCACCGCTTCGGTGGGCACCTGGAAGTTGCTTTCACGCTGGTCATCGCCATGCGAATGACGACGGCCCTTGGGGCCGGCACGCCAGCCGTCACGGCCGCCACCACCGGTGGCGCCACGCGACTTCATGCCGCCGGCACCACGCTTCTTGGCATCATCCTGCCAGGTGGAGGAGACATTGGCCGACTTGATCGACTTCTTGTCTGCCGCCACGGCGGGCTTCTTGTCATCCTTCTTTTCGCCCGGCTTGGCTGCGGTGGCCGGCTTGTGCAGCGTGCCTTCCGAGGTCTTGGCCGGGGCCGGTGCAGGTTCCGGAGCCTTGATGACGCGACGCGGCGCATTCATCATGGCCTTGATCTGGGCCACTTCGTCTTCCACGGCCTTGCGCGCACGGTCAGCGGCGGCAGCACGGTCAGCGGCTTCCTTGGCGGCAGCTTCTGCCTTTTTCTTCGCTTCTTCAGCAGCAGCGCGCTTCTTTTCTTCCACCGCCGGATCGACGGCCGGTGCCGGGGCCGGGGCAGCCGCCGCAGCGGGGGCCTTCGGGCTCGCAGCCGCAGCAGCCTTGGCCTTCTCGGCTTCGGCCGCCGCAGCGGCAGCTTCAGCCGCCTGGCGCTTGGCTTCGGCTTCGGCTTCTTCGCGGGCACGTTGCTGTTCCAGTTCGGCAGCCTTGGCCTGGGCGGCGCGTTCGGCCTCCAGTTGTTCCAGACGCTCTTGCTGGGCCTTCAGTTCGGCCTGACGGCGAGCCTCTTCCTGCTCACGTTCCTGCGCTTCGATGGCCGGGTCGCGCTGAGGGGCCGCAGCACGTGCTGCGGACTCGTCGGCACCGGGCTCGTCACGCTTGATGAAGGTGCGCTTCTTGCGCACTTCCACCTGGATCGTGCGCGATTTGCCGGTTGCATCGGCCTGCTTGATCTCGGTGGTTTCCTTGCGGGTCAGCGTGATCTTCTTCTTCTCGCCTTCCGGCGCGGCTCCGCGCGAACGGCGCAGGTGTTCAAGCAGGCGGTCCTTGTCTTCTTTCGACAGGGAGTCGGATGCAGAGCTCTTCTCGACACCGGCCGAACGCAGCTGGGTCAGCAGCAGGTCAGCGGGCATCTTAAGCTCGGTGGCAAATTGGGCAACGTTGTTACTCGCCATTCAGTCCTCTTTTCTATGTGGCTCGGCAGATGATGTGGAGACGCTCCGCTTCTCAGCGGCCTTCGACTGCGCTCCATGCCTTGGCCTGCAGGGCCTTGGCGCGCTCATCGTATTTGGAATCGATGAGCTTCATTTCATCGTCGGTCACATCTTCAAATGCATTTTCAATCAGTTGGCGCGCGCGCTCGGAAGGCAGGGCCAGGATCGCGCCGAATTCGTCATAAGCCAGGCCGGCGAAGGCCGGCAGCGTCTTCACGCCTGCCAGGCCCAGCTTGCCGGCCAGCACACGGTCCAGGCCTTCGAAGTTGATCAGCTCCTCTTCCATGCCTTCCAGGCCTTCTTCGGAGGCGATCGCTTCGGTCACCAAGGCGTCGCGGGCGCGGTTGCGCAGCTCATTGACGGTCTCTTCGTCGAACGATTCGATCTCCAGCATTTCGGTGATCGGCACGTAGGCGATTTCTTCCAGGGTCGAGAAACCTTCCTCGACCAGGATGTCGGCCACTTCCTGGTCAACATCGAGCTTTTCCATGAACAGCGTACGGATCAGCGCGGTCTCGGCCGCCGACTTGTCGGCCGATTCCTCGGCCGTCATGATATTGATCTGCCAGCGGGTCAGCTCGGCTGCCAGACGCACGTTCTGGCCGCCACGGCCGATGGCGATGGCGAGGTTTTCTTCATCCACCACCACATCCATGGCGTGTTTTTCTTCATCGACCACGATGGAGGTCACATTGGCCGGGGCCAGTGCGCCGATGACGAACTGTGCCGGGTCTTCCGACCACAGCACGATGTCCACGCGCTCGCCGCCCAGTTCGCCGGTCACGGCCTGGACGCGCGAACCGCGCATGCCCACGCAGGTACCGATGGGGTCGATGCGCTTGTCGGCGGTGTAGACCGCGATCTTGGCGCGCACGCCCGGGTCACGGGCAGCCGACTTGATTTCCAGCGAGCCTTGTTCGATTTCCGGCACTTCCAGCTCGAACAGCTTCATGATGAATTCCGGCGCGGTGCGCGACAGGATCACCTGCGGGCCACGGGCACCGCGGTCCACACGCAGGATGTAGGCACGCACGCGGTCGCCGATACGCAGGTTTTCCTTGGGGATCATCTGATCGCGCGGCAGGCGGGCTTCGATCTTGCCGGATTCGATGATGGCGTCACCGCGCTCCATGCGCTTGATGGTGCCGGTCACCAGGGCATCGCCACGGGCCAGGAAGTCAGCCAGGATCTGTTCGCGCTCGGCGTCGCGGATGCGCTGCAGGACCACCTGCTTGGTGTCTTGCGCGAAACGGCGGCCGAATTCGACGGACTCGATCGGATCTTCGATGTATTCGTCGACTTCGATATCGGGGAATTGATCCTTGGCTTCGAACAGCAGCACTTCCTGGTCAGGCAATTGCAGGCCGGCTTCGTCGGGCACCACGTGCCAGCGACGGAAGGATTCGAACTCGCCGCTTTCGCGATCGATCGAGACGCGAATGTCGACCTCGCCTTCATAGCGCTTCTTGGTAGCCTGCGCAAGCGCATGCTCCAATGCGCCGAAGACGACTTCCTTATCGACGTTCTTTTCGCGCGCCAGCGCATCGACCAACAACAAAATTTCGCGACTCATCCTTTGCGACTCCTAAAATCGACCTGCGGCACCAGGTGTGCCTTATCCACATCGGCCAGCGTGAAATTCAACACGGCAGCCGACCCATCGTTTGCTTCAAATTCCAATACCAGTTCCTCGCCTTCCGGCTCGCGCAGCACGCCTTCATAGGTCTTGCGGTTGGACGTGCCGGGCAGCGGCACGCGCAACTTGACGACGGCTTCGCAATCCACGAAACGCACGAAGTCAATAAACTTCTTCAGGGGGCGGTCCAGCCCGGGCGAGGAGACTTCCAGGCGTTCATACAGCACGTTTTCCACGGTGAAGACGTGCAGCAACTGATGCGTCGCCTTCTCGCAATCCTCGACAGTGATCGAACGCGCTTCTTCTGCTTCAGGGTCGAACGGGAAATCGATGAAGACGCGCACCAGACCGCGCGGTGCCTTCTCGAACTCAACCAGTTCGTAGCCCAGGCCCGCGAGGGTGGATTCGATCAGTTCCAGCAATTGCAAGACTATTTCTCCATCAGGACGCCGCATGGCCAGCGAGGGCAGGCGGACATCTAAAATTGATCAGCAAAAAAAAAATGGGCATCTGCCCATCTTTTGTTATCCCACGCAACGCGAGATCACACATCACGCGAACCACCGCACTTCCATCCATCATGGCGCAGGCGGATCTATCAATGAGTTATCACATATGCGATTCGCGGCAGGTTGCGTTTAACTAACATATTATAACCGATTCAGCTATTCACAGCAAATCCGGAATGATGTCAATTGTGATCGCAGCGACAAAAACGTTCATAAAAAACGTCATTGGTGCATTTCACGCGCCGCTGGCCTTGCGAGGGAGACCTTGCTCGCCAGCGGCATTGCCGACGAGCAAGGAAAAGCCTCAGCGACCGCCGCGACGGCGATTCATGCCGGGCAGGCCGCCCAGCATGAAGTTGGGGGCACTGTTGCCACCGCGCTGGGGACGATTGCCACGGCGCTGGTTGCCGGCGTCCGGGAAGCCCAGTGCGGTCTGCAGCGGATCCGGCTGGCGGCTCTTGGGCTGGCCGCCCTTGTTGCCACCGCCACCGCCATAGCCACCACCGTTGCCGTAGTTGCCGCCATTACCACCGTTGCCGCCCTGGCCGAAGTTGCCGCCCTGGCGACCCTTCTGCGGGCCCTTGTTCTGCATGGCGTTGCCACGCGGACCATTGTTCTGGGCGCGGCCAGCGTGACCGGCGTTGCCGCTGTTGCCGGACTTGGCTTCCCCGGCCTGCTTTTCCAGGCCACAGGCTGCCATCAGGTTGCGCACGGCGTTTTCTTCCAGCTCTTCCCAGCGGCCACGCTTCAAAGTCTGCGGCAGGGTCATGGCACCGTAGCGGGTACGGATCAGGCGCGACACGGTCAGGCCGACCGCTTCAAACATGCGGCGCACTTCACGGTTGCGGCCTTCGCCGATGGTCACGCGATACCACTTGTTCACACCTTCGCCACCACCATCGGCGATGCGCGAAAACTGCGCCGGACCGTCATCAAGCTCCACGCCCGACAGCAGCTTCTGGCGCATGCCTTCTTCCAGCTCGCCCAGGGTACGCACGGCGTATTCACGCTCGATGTTGTAGCGCGGGTGCATCAGGCGGTTGGCCAGGTCACCGGAGGTGGTGAACAGCAGCAGACCTTCGGTATTGAAGTCCAGGCGGCCCACGGCCAGCCACTTGCCGGCCTTCATGGTCGGCAGGCGGTCGAACACCGAGCTGCGGCCTTCCGGGTCGGCATGGCTGACGATCTCGCCCGAAGGCTTGTGATAGACCAGCACGCGCGGCGGGCGCTTGCTCACCTTGCGCTGGATCAGCTTGCCGTTGATGCGCACGGCATCGGTAGGCAGGATGCGCTGGCCGATGTGGGCCGGCTCGCCGTTGACCGAAACGCGGCCAGCGACGATCAGCTCTTCCATGTCGCGGCGCGAACCCAGGCCGGCGTCAGCCAGCACCTTGTGCAACTTGGGTGCGTCGTCTTCGGCGGTCAGGTCGCGGCGGCCGTTCTTGCCGCGCATCTGGTGCGGCTGGCGGCCACCGGCCTTGGCGCCTTCGTCACGGTCATACGCCTCGGAGGTCACGTAGGAGAAGATGTCATCGACCGGTTCGGCCGAGCGCAGACCCAGTTGCGGGGCCTTGGGCTTCTTGCCGTTCTTCTCGAAATTCTTTTTGCCTTGCTGGCCGGGCTGGCCATTGTTCTTGCCGAACTGGCCGCGCGGCTGGCGCTCAACGGCGGCAACAGGAGCGGTATCGCCCTCGTGCTTGCCATGTGCAGGGGCGGCATCACCGCCTCCGGCCGCAGCGCGCTGGGCAGCGCGGTTGTTGCGCAGGGCACGCGGACCGCGCACGCCACGGCGGGCGGGCTTGGCGCGATTCGGATCAACGGGCGCATCCAGCAGGACCGGCGGCGCAACCACTTCTTCACCAACGGTGACAATGACCTTGGGCAGCTCAGGTGCAGCCGGTGCAGGCGCAGCCGCCTCGGGTGCTGCAGCCTTGGGCTTGGCAGCGCGCTTGGGCTTGGCCGGAGCGGCGGGTGCGGGCTCCATGGCCAGGCTCATCTGGGCGGGTGCCTCGGCGGCCGGGGCGTCGGCCGCCACGTCAGCCTTCTTGGCACGCGGCTTGGTGGCGCGCGGCTTCTTTTCGGGAGCGGGTGCGGACTCGGCGATGGCGACGGCCGGGGCCGGCGCAGCTTCATCGGCGGCAGCCTTCTTGGCACGCGGCGCACGCTTCTTTGGCGCAGCCTCGTCAGCGGCCGCTTGCGGCGCGGCTGCGACTGCCTCGGCCGGTGCGGCGCTGGCCGCAGGCTTGCGGGTACGCTTTTTCACCGGCTTGTCGGATGCGGCGGCATCGGCCGCGGCCAGGTCGACCTGGGTCTCGTCTTTGGAACTAGTTGGCTTCATTCTTCGAATCTGGATGTGGCGGACGCGCGTCATCTTCCCGCTGATCGGCCCGCTCGGTGGTGTCGTTGTGCTCGCCTGCCGCTTCGCCGGCGGCTTCGGTGGCGTCCGTGCCAGTTACGGCAACGTCTTGTTCAAAAGGTTCTTGCGCTTCTGGGGAAGCGTCTTCACTGCCTGCAGCACGCTCTTCCCCGGCGGCGGCTGCTTCGATATCGGTCTGCTGGAGCTCCTCTGTGGCGAGCTCTCCAGCCGCGGGCACTTCAAGGTCGTCAGCAGGATCATCCTGTGCCGGCGCTTCTGCCTGGGCGGCTTCAGTTATTTCATTTGTTTCAGTTGCTTCGACAGTGGCAGCGGAATCAAGCGCTTCGGCGGCTCCTGCGTCCTCGCCCTCTTCCTGCTCCGCTTCGGCCAGGGCCGCCACGCCGCCTTCCAGCGCCTGCAATTCCAGCAGCGCGCCCTGGGCGGCAGCTTCGCCGCTGACCTGCTGCAACGGCGGCAATTCTTCCAGCGAACTCAAGCCCAGGTCATCGAGGAACTTGCGGGTCGTGGCAAACAGCGCCGGCCTGCCTGGCACGTCGCGGTGGCCGATCGATTCGATCCAGCCCCGGTCTTCCAGCATGCGGATGGTCTGGGTATTGACCGCCACACCGCGAATCTCTTCGATGTCACCGCGCGTGACCGGCTGGCGGTAGGCGATGATGGCCAGCGTTTCCAGCGTGGCCCGGGTGTATTTCGGCGGCTTTTCCGGATTCAGGCGCTCCAGGTAGACCTTCATCTCCTTGCGGCTCTGGAAGCGCCAGCCAGTCGACAGGCTGACCACTTCCACCCCCTTGTCGGCCCATTCGGTGCGCAGTTCATCGAGCATCTGCCGGATCATCTCGGCATTGATGTCGCTGCTCTCTTCGCTCTCGGGATCGACGTACAGCTTCTTCAGATCATTGATCGACAGGGGCTCATGCGTGCAAAGCAATGCAGTTTCGAGGACTTTCTTGGCCTCAGCAATATTCATGTACCACTCTTGTGCGTCTTGTTGTTAACAAAGTTCGGCTTGCAGCTGGTCTCCGGCGCTACGGCTGCAGCCAGTCCGGCCTGCAGCGAAAGCTGAAACGGGCCAGATACGGCAAGTCTTGCGCAGTGCTGGATGCGGCGGCGCTGCCTTCCGGTGTTTGGAGATTGAATGAGCTGGAATCTAAGACCCGGGCAAATCGGCATCGCGGAGGACTCGCGCTTTCGCAAAGCCGTCATGTCGCGGGGTTGCGGACGGCCGATCTGCACCTTTTCAACTACCGGCCTTGCGTCATGGAGCCTTTGTTGGCCGCACAGGCTGCGGCGGTCGGGGCGCAAGGCATCAAAAGTACTGCGCGGAGTGTAGCACAAAGATTTGCGGGGATGCAGCCTGTTGCAGCCTGCGGACAATTATTTGCATGCCTGACCGCTTTGCGCCTGCCGGCTCATCCAGGCGGTGAAATCCTCTACCGCCATGGGCTTGCCGAAGAAATAACCCTGCACTTCGTCACAAGCATTTTCTTTCAGGAAAGCATGTTGCTGCTCATCCTCCACGCCCTCGGCAATGACACGCAAGTTCAGGATATGGGCCAGCGAGATGACGGCTTTGACGATGGCTGCACTGTCGGCATCGCGCGCAATGTCGCGCACGAAGGACTTGTCGATCTTCAGGGCATCCACCGGGAAGCGGCGCAGGTACGAGAGGCTGGAATAACCGGTGCCGAAGTCATCGACAGAAATCTGCAGACCCAGGCGCTTCAGGGCGTGCAGGGTAGCCACGCTCTTCTCGGCATCCTTCATGACCACGTTCTCGGTGATTTCCAGTTCCAGGCAGGAGGCCGCCAGGCCGCTCTGCTCGAGCACACCGGAAACGAATTCCGGCAGGCTCTGGTTCAGCTGCCGTGGCGACAGGTTCACCGCCACCGGGATAGGTGGCAATCCGGCCTCTTGCCAGCGCTTGTTCTGGTGGCAGGCGGTACGCAGCACCCATTCTCCGATCGGCACGATCAGCCCGGCTTCTTCGGCGAAGGGGATGAAGCGGTCGGGCGGCACCATGCCCTGCTCCGGCGACTGCCAGCGGATCAGGGCCTCGGCACCGATCACGCTGCCATCTTTCAAACTCAGCTTGGGCTGGTAATAGAGCTTGAATTCTTCCTGATCCAGCGCGCGGCGCAGATTGATGAGCATCTCCAGGCGATTGCTGACCTGGGTGTCCATCCACGGCGCGAAGAACTGGAAATTGTTGCGCCCCTGCTCCTTGGCCCGGTACATGGCCGAATCGGCTTGTTTCAGCAAGGTCTCGACATCCTTGCCATCGACAGGATAACGGCTCACCCCGATGCTGGCAGTGACCTGGAACTCGCGGTCGCCCGCCTGCCAGGGCCGCGCCACGGCGGCCAGGATGCGCTGCATCACCTCGGCGATGCCAAGTTCGCCACCGGTCTGGTTCTGCAGCACCAGCACGAATTCGTCGCCCCCCTGGCGCGCCACCATGTCGGTATCCCGCAGGCAGGCTTGCAGACGCTGCGCCACGGTCTTGAGCAATTCGTCGCCGACCTGGTGACCCAGGCTGTCATTGATGAACTTGAACTGGTCAAGATCCACGAATACCACCGCCGTCAGTCCACCCTTCTGCCGCGCCACCTGAATGGCGCGCTGCAGGTGCTCATGCAGCATGTTGCGATTGGGCAATCCGGTCAGTGCATCGTGGGTGGCCTGATGCCGCATTTCGGCTTCATAGAGCTTGCGCTCGGTGATGGCCTCCACGGTGCCCTCGTAACAGACCAGCGCGCCGCTGTCGTCATAGACGGCGCGGGCGTTCTCGGAGATCCAGATGATGTCGCCGTCGCGCCGGTACACGCGAGATTCAAAATTGGAGACCGAGCCATGCTGCTCCATCAGGCGCATGAATTCCGTACGGCGCTCCGGCTCGACATACAGCTGGTGGCTGATGTCGCGCAGGCCGACGATCAGGTCTTCCGGCGAGTGATAGCCGTAGATGCGTGCCAGCGCCGGGTTGACCGCGATGTAGGTGCCATCGGGCGTGGTCTGGAACACGCCTTCGATGGCGTTCTCGAAGATGCTGCGATAACGGCGCTCGGCCTCCTGCAGCGCCTGGGCCGCTTCCTTGCGCTCGGTCACGTCCTGCAGGAAGCCTTCCATCGCCTCCACCTTGCCGGCCGCGTTGTACAGCCCCACGCCACGCTCCCACACCCAGCGCAGGCTGCCATCGGCGTGCACGATACGGTATTCGATGTCGATGCGACGCCGCTCGCGCATGCAGGTGTCGATATGGCTGCGCACCAACGCGCGGTCTTCCGGATGAGTCAGTTGCAGGAAGGAGATGCGGCTGTTGAGCAACAGGTCCTCGGGGGCATAGCCGGTCAGGGCATGACAGCCTTCGCTGACGAATTCCAGCGTCCAGTGGGCATCATCGCGGCAGCGGTAGACCATGCCGTCGAGATTGGCCAGCAGCGTCTCCAGCAGGCGCGGCGGGCGCGCCATGGCCAGCACCGCCTGGCTCTGCGCGGCATCCTGGCGGCACAGCGCCCGCGCCGCAGGGCGCGAAGAGGAGGAAGAGGCCGCCGATGCGCCTCGTGAAGCAACTGTTTTCATAACGACATCGTGTCTCCGGCCTCGGACAAGCAGGCGCGCTGTGATAGTGGAGTTCATTGATGCACAGGGCAGCGGTTCCCCACGCTGCCTGGCAGGAAGATACGTCAAAGCAATAAGGATGCCACTGCGCAAGCAGCGGGCTTGCCGGGCAGTATCGCGGCCAGTCCCGCCAAATCGGCAGGAAAAACCCTTCACTTCGTCGCGCACGACTGTTGAGCCCGGGCGGTAGAATCCTTGCAAACCCGACCATGGCCTTCGGCCGGTGCCGGTTCCATCCTGACAACTAGCGGACTCTTCTATGTGGGCAAATCGGTATTTCGTGTTCTGGGCGGTGATCGCGCTGACCCTGGCCTTGGTGGTCCTGGCGGCGACCCATGGCATCGGCTGGGGGTGGCCGCTCATTCCCCTGGTCTTGAGCGTGGTCGGCGTCCACGATCTGGTGCAGCGGCGGCACGCGGTGTTGCGCAACTATCCGTTGATCGGCCACTTCCGCTTCATGTTCGAGGCCATCCGGCCGGAACTGCGCCAGTACTTCTTTGAAGATGAAATGGATGGCCGCCCCTTCTCCCGCAAGAAGCGCAGCGTCGTCTACCAGCGTGCCAAGGCCGATGTCGACAGCCGCCCCTTCGGCACCGAGCTGGACATGCAGCAGGCCGGCCATGAATGGATAGGCCATTCGCTCTCCCCGACCAAGATCGCCAGCCACGATTTCCGCGTGATGGTCGGTGGCGACCGGGCACAGCCGTATTCGATGTCGGTCTTCAACGTCTCGGCCATGAGCTTCGGCTCGCTCTCGGCCAATGCCATCCGCGCACTCAACCAGGGGGCGAAAAAAGGCAATTTTGCCCACGACACCGGCGAGGGTTCGGTCTCGGAATACCACCGCGAATTCGGCGGCGACCTGGTGTGGCAGATCGCCTCCGGCTACTTCGGCTGCCGCAACGCGGATGGCAGCTTCAATGAAGAAAAATTCACGGCCCAGGCGCAGTCGCCACAGATCAAGATGATCGAGGTGAAGTTGTCGCAAGGCGCCAAGCCCGGGCACGGCGGCGTGCTTCCGGCGGCCAAGATCACGCCGGAGATCGCCGCTACGCGCGGCATCCCGATGGGGGTGGATTGCATCTCGCCGGCCGTGCACTCGTCCTTCTCCACACCGGTCGGGCTGCTGGAATTCATTGAGAAGCTGCGCGGCCTCTCCGGCGGCAAGCCGGTCGGCATCAAGCTGTGCGTGGGCCATCCCTGGGAGTTCTTCAGCATCGCCAAGGCCATGCTCAAGACCGGCATCGTGCCGGACTTCATCACGGTGGATGGCTCCGAAGGCGGCACCGGCGCGGCCCCGCTCGAATTCGTCGACCACGTGGGCATGCCGCTGCAGGAAGGCCTGGTGATGGTGCACAACACGCTGACCGGCATCGGCCTGCGCGACAAGGTCAGGATTGGTGCCAGCGGCAAGATCATCACCGCCTTCGACGTGGCGCGCACGCTGGCGCTGGGCGCGGACTGGTGCAATTCGGCGCGCGGCTTCATGTTCGCGCTGGGCTGCATCCAGTCGCAGAGCTGCCACACCGACCGCTGCCCCACGGGCGTGGCCACCCAGAACGCCCAGCGCGCCCGCGCCCTGGTGGTGCCGGACAAGGCCGAGCGCGTCTACCGCTTCCACCAGAGCACCCTGCATGCGCTGCAGGAGCTGGTACAGGCGGCCGGGCTGCCGCATACGTCGGCGCTGCGCCCGCATCACATCGTGCGGCGCATCAACGACCACGAGATCCAGCTCATGTCCAACGTGCTGAAATATCTGCAGCCCAACGATTTACTGGAAGGCAATTACCGCTATCGGGTCTATGAAAAGTTCTGGCCGATTGCACGTGCCGAGAGCTTCCATCCGGAGCTGTAACGACAACTTCATTGATCGAAAGACAACAAAAAACCCGCAGTTCATCCGAGCTGCGGGTTTTTCAATGCTGCCAGCCTGATCTTTCCGGGATGGACAGGGATGCTGCTTATTTGCGCTTCATGAAGAAGATGAACTCGTGTTCATCATTCTGCGATTGCTCCAGCAGATCGTTGCCGGTCTGTTTGGCAAAGGCCTGGAAATCGCGCACCGAACCGGTATCGGTGGCGGTCACCCTGAGCACCTGCCCGCTGGCCATGTCGGCCAGGGCTTTCTTGGTCTTGAGGATGGGCAGCGGACAGTTCAGTCCGCGCGCATCAAGTTCCCGGTGAAATTGAATGGCCATTACTTCGACTCAAAATGGATCACGACGAAAACGATTTTACTGCAAAACGCGCCGAGTTGATGCATTGCACAAGTTCTGTTGTTTTCACCGCACTAGGCTTGTGCAAAAGCAAGAAAATCACGGCCCAAGATGGAACGCTGCGTCTTGACGGCACGCTTATTTCAGGACCTGCGGGGTTTCAATCGGCGTAGACGAACCGGCAAACTCGACATATTGCACCGGCAGTCCACGCTGGCGCATCCAGTCCGCCACCGCATGGCCGGTACCCGCCGGCCAGGGGCGCAGGTCGGCGGGTTCGCTCAGGCGGTATTCCAGCAGCTCCGGCGACAGCTTGATCGTGCCGCTTGCCTTCACGTAATAGGCGATGATCAGCTCGTTCTTGCGCATGAATTCATAGACGCCGATCAGTTCGATCTGCTGGGCGTCCAGGTCGGTCTCTTCCTTCAGTTCGCGGGCGATCCCCTGTTCCGGGGTCTCGTCGCGTTCCATGAAACCGGTGATGAGCGCAAAGCGCCCTTCGGCCCAGGCGGCGTTGCGCGCAGTGAGCATCTTGCCGTCGATCTCCACCAGTGCAGCCAGCACCGGCAGGGGGTTGTCCCAATGCGTCCAGTGCCCCTCGGGACAGGCCAGCCGGACCTTGCCGGCTTCGCCTTCATCGGCGCGCAGCACCAGCGATGCTGCGCAGACCGGGCAAAACTTGAATTCGCTCATGGGCGCTCCGGGCCAGGGCCTGTGGAAATTACAGCTTGGCCTGGACCCAGCCCGCCACGCCTTGCAGCGCGCCCGGCAGGGCTGCCGGTTCGGTGCCACCGGCCTGGGCCATGTCCGGACGGCCGCCACCCTTGCCGCCCACCTGCTGGGCGACGAAGTTGACCAGTTCACCAGCCTTGACCTTGGAGGTAGCATCGGCAGTGACGCCCGCGATCAGGCTGACCTTGCCATCCTTGACGCTGCCCAGCACGATGGCGGCGGTCTTGAGCTTGTCCTTCAGCTTGTCCATGGTCTCGCGCAGGGTGGCGACGTCAGCGCCTTCCAGCGTGGCCGCCAGCACCTTGATGCCGTTGATGTCGACCGCCTGGTTGACCAGCTCGTCGCCCTGGCTGGAGGCCAGCTTGGACTTCAGCGAAGCCAGTTCCTTTTCCAGCGCCTTGACCTGGTCCTGAACCTGGCCGATGCGCGGCAGCAGTTCTTCCGGCTGGGTCTTGAGGGCTGCAGCGGCTTCGGCCACGCGGGTCGACAGCGACTGCACCAGCGCCAGCGCGCCTTCACCGGTGACGGCTTCGACACGGCGAATACCGGCCGCGACACCGCCTTCGGAGACGATCTTGAACAAGCCGATGTCACCGGTACGGGTGACGTGGGTACCGCCGCACAGTTCGGTGGAGGTACCGATGGAGAGCACGCGCACCTGGTCGCCGTACTTCTCGCCGAACAGGGCCATGGCACCTGCGGCAATCGCATCGTCGTAACCCATCAGCTGGGCGCCGGTGGCGACGTTGGCCAGCACTTCGCGGTTGACGATGTCTTCCACGCGGCGGATTTCGTCGGCGGTCATCGGGGCGTTGTGGCTGAAGTCGAAACGGGTCTTGTCGGCATCGACCAGCGAACCCTTCTGCGACACGTGCGAACCCAGCACTTCGCGCAGGGCCTTGTGCATCAGGTGGGTGGCCGAGTGGTTGCGCATGGTGCGGGCACGCTGATCGGCATCGACCTTGGCTTCGACAGCATCGCCGATGGCCAGGCTGCCCTTGATCAGTTGACCGTGATGGCCGAACACCTCGGCCTGGATCTTTTGCGTATCGGCCACGGCGAACAGGCCATTGGCTGCTTCCAGGGCACCGGCGTCGCCGGACTGGCCACCGGATTCGGCATAGAACGGGGTAGTATCCAGCACCACGATGGCGTCCTGGCCGGCCTCGATCTTCTGCACCGGGCTGCCGGCCACGTACAGGGCCACCACCTTGGCCGACTGCGCCAGGGATTCATAGCCGACGAAGCGGGTCTTGTCGCCGGTGTAGTCGATGGCGGCGGCCATCTTGAACTTGCCGGCGGCGCGGGCGGCGCTCTTCTGGCGTTCCATGGCGGCGGTGAAGCCGGCTTCATCCAGTTCGACATTGCGCTCGCGGCAGATGTCGGCGGTCAGGTCCAGCGGGAAGCCGTAGGTGTCGTACAGGGTGAAGGCGGTTTCGCCATCGAGCTTGCTGCTGTTGGCGGCCAGCGCGGCTTCCAGGATCTTCATGCCGTGTTCCAGCGTTTCGCCGAAACGTTCTTCTTCCTGCTTCAGGACCATCTCCACGCGCTCGGCGGCTTCCGGCAGTTCCGGATAGGCTGCGCCCATCTGCACCACCAGGTCCTTGACCAGCTTGTGGAAGAAGGGCTTGGTCTGGCCCAGCTTGTGGCCATGACGCAGCGCGCGGCGGATGATGCGGCGCAGGACGTAGCCACGGCCTTCATTGCCGGGGATGACGCCGTCGACGATCAGGAAGGAGGTCGCACGGATGTGGTCGGCGATCACGCGCAGCGAGGCGTTGGACAGGTCGCTGATGCCGGTTTCGCGGGCAGCGGCCTTGATGAGCGCCTGGAACAGGTCGATCTCGTAGTTGCTGTGCACGTGCTGCAGGATCGCGGCCAGGCGCTCCAGGCCCATGCCGGTATCCACGCAAGGGGCCGGCAGCGGGGTCAGGGTGTATTCGCCGGTGGCCGGATCGAGCTGGCGGTCGAACTGCATGAACACGTTGTTCCAGATCTCGATGTAGCGGTCGCCGTCGGCGTCGGGGCTGCCCGGGGGGCCGCCCCAGATGTCCGGACCGTGGTCGTAGAAGATTTCCGAGCAAGGACCGCAAGGGCCGGTCTCGGCCATCTGCCAGAAGTTGTCGGAGGCGTAGGGTGCGCCCTTGTTGTCGCCGATGCGCACCACGCGCTCCGGCGGCAGGCCGATTTCCTTGGTCCAGATGTCGTAGGCTTCATCGTCGGTCTGGTAGACGGTAGCCCACAGCTTGTCGGCCGGCAGGCCATAAACCTGAGTCAGCAGTTCCCAGGCCCACTTCAGCGATTCACGCTTGAAGTAGTCGCCGAAGGACCAGTTGCCCAGCATCTCGAAGAAGGTATGGTGGCGCGCGGTGTAGCCGACGTTTTCCAGGTCGTTGTGCTTGCCGCCGGCGCGCAGGCAGCGCTGCACGGAGGCTGCGCGCACGTAATTGCGCTTGTCGGTACCCAGGAACACGTCCTTGAACTGAACCATGCCGGAATTGGTGAACAGCAGGGTCGGGTCATTGCCCGGCACCAGGCTGGAGGAACGGACGATGGTGTGTTCTTTGGATTCAAAGAATTTCAGAAACTTGTCGCGAATTTCGGCTGAGTTCATGTTCGAAGACGGATAAATGGGCCTGATGCCGCCGCTAACGCGCAGATCCGGCCCGGATGGGAGTCGGTGCAAAAAACGATTGCGAACCGATGATTATACGTGATCCCGGCCCGGATACGCAGGCTTGCCCGCCCCGCCGCAACGCCTTGCCAGCCCGGCCGGCAGCAGTGCGCTGCAGGCGAAAAAAAACCCGCCGGGAAAATCCCCGCGGGTTACAGGCCCGGCTGACCCGGCATGGCGCGCTAACCTGCGCCGCCGGACCTTAACTGCGTCAGCCGAACCTTCCGGTAAAACCAAGTGCGGGCCGCGCTGTGCGGGCCGCCACCAGAAGTCCGGACGATCAGGCGCCCTTGTTGGCCGGCACCGGATTGTTCTTCTTGGCCTTCTTGTGCTTGTGCTTCTTGGCCTTCTTCGCATGCTTCTTGTGCTTCTTGTGAGCAGGCTTGGCAGCCGGGGCTTCAGCGGCGGGAGCGCCAGCCGGAGCCGGTGCGGGCTGGGCCAGGACCGGCATGGCGAAGGCGGCGACGAGTACGGCAGCCAGCAGTTTGTTGATCTTCATCGTTTTCCTCTATCTCTCAGTGTTGTGTGCTTCCACAAGTCCACCGGCGTGCTCACGGGCGCCGGCCTTGTGCTTCCTTAACGCAAGATTTTCGCGACGCGTTGACAACAACTGTCGACTGCCCTCCAGTTATTGTTGTCCGCATGCAAATCATAGCTAGCGTGTGAGGATTCAGTCCGCCGGTAAGAGCGTAATTTGCCATTCATTTCCACGCTGCGCGATATGAACAATGCGGGCAGCGTGGGGGTGTCATGGCTTACCAGGCGTCGGCCGCGATGAGATCGATGCGATCGGTGCAGAAGGCATCCACGCCCCACTGGCGGATTTCCTCGGCACGCGCCATGTCGTTGACGGTGTAGCAGAAGAGGCCATACCCCGCCGCCTTCACGGCCGCCGCCAGGGACGGCGTGAGGTGCTTGTGATTGGTGTGCAGGGCCACGGCCTGCAGCTGCTCCAGACGCGCCTGCCAGTCCTCGGGAATCACATCCACCAGGTAGCCGCGCGGCAGGGCTGGGGCTGCTTCCTTGGCCGCCAGCAGCGCATCGAAGGAGAACGAGGACAGTACCGGCAAGGCTGCCCCGCTCTTGCCGGAGAAGCGCCGCGCCACGGCCTGCGCGGTCAGCTCCCCGGTACGGCGCGCGAATTCGGCGGCGGCGGGCTTGATTTCGACGTTCATCCAGATCCCTTCGGCCAGGCAGAAATCGAGCCCCTGCTCCAGCGTGCAGATGCGTTCCCCGGCGAAGCGCGCATCCAGCCAGGCACCGGCTTCCAGGTCGCGCAGCTCGGCCCAGTCGCTCTCGGCGATCTTGCCGGCCCCGGGCAGGGTGCGGCCGCGCTGCGGGTCGTGCATCAGGATGGGGACTTCGTCGCGGGTGAGCATGACGTCGAATTCGGCGGCGCGATAGCCGTGTTCCAGGCCGCAGCGAAAGCCGGCCAGGGTGTTTTCCGGTGCCAGGGTGCCGCCGCCGCGATGGGCGAGGATGCGGGGATAGGGCCACATGATGTTCTCTCCGAGGGTAGGCCTTGCAGAAGGATCAAGGCAATCGGCGCATAAGGTAGAGCAGATCACGCCGCGCCACAAGCCGTTGGCACCCGCCAGAATGCCGCCCGTCGCAAGTGGCTCGCCGGAGCCGGCGCGGCGGCGCATGCTTGCGGC
>JGI1221J13441_10000027_pt1 | contig 91104 bp, 74 predicted proteins | sample LakVidmifraction_4_FD_13441 | JGI IMG/M metagenome (IMG submission 13441) | reverse complement strand
CTGCCGCAAATGCGCTTGGCGCTGTTTGCATCGCTGCGAATCGTTTTGTTCGTCAGCAGCAGAGAAACGAGATTATGTAGCAGTTTGTTTATCGCGTCAACCACTTTTTTGCGATTCGTTTTAAATCTTTTCGTCTTCGCTTTTGCTACCGCTCGACTACTTCCAATTAAAACGCCTTACAACCTGCTTCACTACTCCTTGCTTCGCCGACATCCGTCGCTCTGTTTTTCAACTTCACTTCGTGTGCCGCGTCAGCAGGGGGCGAACTATAGCAACGCACTACATGCCGCGCAAGCACTTTCGAAAAAATCTCGAAAATAATACAAGTGCAGTGCTTCGCCATCGACGCCAAATTCCCGCAAACCCCTGACTGGCAGCGGTTTCCGCTGGATATGAATAAATAGTAAATCATTCAGAAAAAAGGGCCGCCCTGACGGGCGACCCTTTCTTCTCCATGGAAAGAAAAATGATCAGGCGTTCTTGAACACCGCCGGCCGCTTTTCCAGGAAGGCCTTCATGCCCTCCTTCTGGTCCTCGGTAGCGAAGCAGCTATAAAAGAGCGCGCGCTCGTACTTCATCCCCTCGGACAAGGTGGTCTCGTAGGCACGATTGACCGAATCCTTCACCATCATCGCCACCTGGCGCGGCATCTCGGTAATGGTCACCGCAGCCGCCATGGCTTCTTCCATGAGCTTGTCGGCCGGCACGATGCGCGACACCAGCCCGGCGCGCTCAGCCTCCTGTGCATCCATCATGCGTGCCGTCAGCGCCAGGTCCATGGCCTTGGACTTGGAGACCGCCCGCGGCAGGCGCTGCGTACCGCCAGCGCCCGGGATGATGCCCAGCTTGATCTCCGGTTGCCCGAACTTCGCATTGTCGGCCGCGATGATGAAGTCGCACATCATCGCCAGCTCACAGCCGCCGCCCAGCGCATAGCCCGCCACTGCGGCAATCACCGGCTTGCGGATGCGGCGCAGGGTCTCCCAGTTGCGTGTGATGAATTCCCCATTGAAGACATCCATATAATCAAACCCGGCCATCACACTGATATCAGCCCCCGCCGCGAAGGCCTTCTCACTGCCGGTGACGATGATGCAGCCGATCTCTTCCTGCGCATCGAAGGCCAATAATGCAGTTCCCAGCTCGCTCATCAGATCGTCGCTCAAGGCATTGAGCGCCTTGGGACGGTTCAGGCGGATCAGGCCGACCTTGTCATGGGTCTCGACCAGGATGTTTTCATAGCTCATAGTGGGTCTCCTTCTTATGAATGAATCGGCAATCCGCCCGGGCGTGGCAGCAACCGGCACGGCGAACCGCAAGAATAAGCCAAAAATAATGCGCCAGTCCGACCTGGCGCAATGACTGCCAAGAATTTCATGCGGGCAAGGCACCACGGGACTATATTTGAGTCATTCCCTGTGCGCAGCGGCGCATACCCTATCCCTATATAAGGAGGCGAACATGTTCAAGAATATCCTGGTCCCCACGGACGGCTCCGAGCGCTCGGACAAGGCCATCGCGACGGCCATCGACTACGCCAAAAACAGCGGCGCAAGCATCGTCGGCATCTCGGTGGCGGAACCCTACCCCTTCTCGCCGCTGGCCGAAAGCTCGATGGCGATCGATCCCGCGCTTTATGAAGAAAACGTCAAAACCCTGGCCAACCAGCACATCAAGAAGATCGCAGATGCTGCGGCCGCCGCCGGCGTACCCTGCCAGACGGAGATCGTGATGTCCTTCAATCCCGATGAAGAAATCATCAAGGCGGCGACACTGCACGGCTGCGATGCCATCTTCATGGCCTCCCACGGACGCAGCGGCCTCTCGCGCATCTTCCTGGGCAGCAAGACGCAGAAGGTGCTGACGCATTCGACCATCCCGGTGCTGGTACTGCGCTGATTCTTGTAGATAAGCTCCTCAATCGGCAAAAAAGCCTGATCCCTCGACAGGATCAGGCTTTTTCATTGCCACAAGGAAAGCAGGGAAATTCAGTTGCCACCGGGCGGCGTCATCCCCTTGGGCAGCAGCACCCACATCATGCCGCGCTGCTTCATGGCCCCCGCGCGATCCTCGGCCTCGTCGCCAAAGCCCCAGAAATAGTCGGCCCGCACCACGCCACGAATGGCACCGCCCGTATCCTGCGCCACCACCAGCCGCTGCAGCGGCCGGTCGCTATTGGGCAGCGTGGTCGCCAGGAACACCGGTGCCCCCAGCGGCACATGCTGCGGGTCGATGGCGATGGAACGCTGCGGGGTGAGCGGGATGCCTTGCGCCCCCTTGGGTCCCTTGGAAGGATCCGGCAGCTTTTCTTCCTTGAAGAAGACATAGCTGGGATTGGCATTGAGCAACTCTTCCTTGCGCGCCGGATTGGCCTGCACCCAGGCCTTGATGTTCTGGGCGGATGCCTGGGACAGCTCCATCTCCCCCTTGTCCACCAGATAGCGTCCGATCGACTTGTAGGGACGGCCATTCTGGTCCGCATAGGCCAGGCGAATGGTCTCGCGCGACTCCGGCAGATACACGCGGCCCGAGCCCTGCACCTGCAGGAAGAAGGCCTCCACCGGATCATCCACCCAGACGATTTCCTTGCCGGACAAGCTATTGCCCTGCATCAACTCGGCGCGCGTCGGATACGGCACCACCTTGCGTCCGACCACCTTGCCGCGCAGGCGCAGGTTCTTCAGTTCGGGATAGACGCTGGCCATGTCGATGGTCAGCAGGTCGTCCGGCGCCTGGTAAAGCGGTGTCTGATACGGCCCGGCGCGGCGGCGCGAACCGCGCAGCAGAGGCTCGTAGTAGCCGGTCACCAGCCCGGTGTCGGTACCATCGGGATTGAACAGCTGATACGGCGTGAAATAAGTCTCGAAATACTGGCGCAGGAAGCCAAGGTCATTGGCATTGACCTGCTGCGCCGCGCCACAGGCGGCGCGCCACTCGGGCTTGCGAATCATGACCGAGCAGGAAGACTGCAGCGCTGGCCAGGCCTCGCGCAGGTCGTCATTGTTCCAGCCCGGGAGCTGGGCGAAGGTGGTGGCGCGCATGGCCGGGCCCGGCTGGGCCACTGGCTTGGGCGACGGCTGGCTCGGAGCCGGCGTGGTCAGCGGCGTAGTCTGGCAGGCCGCCAGCAGGACAGCGACCGAGACCGCCATCGCAGGTACACTAAGACGCCGCAGCGCCGACAGCTTGGCAAAACGATTCAATGACATTGGAGACAAATTCATGTTGTGGTTGATCCTGGAGGCCAGTGCCGCCTTCTTCGTGCTGGTCTTCATCGTCTGGTGGACCATGTTCTCGGGCCGCAAGGAACACAATGGCCGGCCCGTCAGCGCCAGGCAGAAAGAAGCGCAGGAAAAGAAACAGCAGCCAGCGCGAGAGACGACAGACAGCGACCCGCGCTGAAAAATCCGTGGTCCCGCCTCAGGAAGAAAAATTCAGTGCAAGGTGCGCGGCAGTGAAAGCACGAACTCGGGGATGCGCACGTCGAATTGCTCGCCATCCTCGGCCACGCAGAAATATTCACCATGCATGCTGCCCTGGGGGGTCCCGAGCGAGGTACCGCTGGTGTACTCGAACTGCTCACCGGGCTGCAGAAAGGGCTGATGCCCGACCACGCCCAGGCCGCGCACTTCCTGCGCGTGGTTGTTGGCGTCGGTGATGACCCAGTGGCGCGAGATCAACTGGGCAGGGACCGTGCCGGTATTGACGATGGTGATCGCATAGGCGAACACGTAATGCGAACGCGATGGATCGGATTGTTCCTCCAGGTACTGGGTCTTGACCGTCACCGTGAACTCATACGCTGCCATGGAATTTCCTGTGTTGTGAAGGGGACTGCCGCCGCGCCGGCGATTTGCAATCGGTCTTGCCCGCGCGGCCACCCCGGATTGCACACGAATTCAGCAAGCAGCGCAAGCCGATGCGTTCCGCAGGACCGCCGCAGGCAGGCCTGACGGCGCATCGGCCGGGCCTGCGAGCTGCAGCAAGGTAGAATAGCGGTTTTGCCGCCTTCGCGCCTGCGCCCGACGGCCAATGTCGATTCAGCCATCCTTTTTTTACAGCCATGCCGACCTACCGTATCGCCCCCAGCATCCTGTCCGCCGATTTCGCCCGCCTGGGTGAAGAAGTGCGCAATGTCGTCGCCGCCGGCGCCGATTTCATTCACTTCGACGTGATGGACAACCATTATGTCCCCAACCTGACCATCGGCCCGCTGGTGTGCGAAGCCATCCGCCCGCACGTGCAGGTGCCGATCGACGTACACCTGATGGTCAAGCCAGTGGACCGCATCATCCCCGATTTCGCCAAGGCCGGTGCCAACCTCATCACCTTCCACCCGGAAGCCTCGGAGCACATCGACCGCTCCCTGCAACTGATCCGCGACAACGGCTGCAAGGCCGGCCTGGTATTCAACCCCGGCACGCCGTTGCATTACCTGGATCACGTGATGGACAAGCTGGACATGGTCCTGATCATGTCGGTGAACCCCGGTTTCGGCGGCCAGTCCTTCATTCCGGAAGCCCTGAAAAAGATCGCCGAAGTGCGCCGCCGCATCGATGAATCCGGCCGCGACATCCTGCTGGAAGTCGATGGCGGCATCAAGGTCGAGAACATCGCCGCGGCAGCCCGCGCCGGTGCCGACACCTTCGTGGCCGGTTCGGCCATCTTCGGCAAGCCGGACTACAAGGCCGTCATCGACGCCATGCGCGCCGAACTGGCCCAGGTCTGATCGCACCTCCCCTTCGCCAGACGAACAAACAACGAGGTTTACCGGGCATATGAAGAATCTGACCAACATCAAGGCTGCCATCATCGACCTCGACGGCACCATGCTGGATACGGCCGCCGACTTCCACGTCGCGGTCAACCGCATGCGTGAAGAATTGGGACTCACGCCCCTGTCCCAGGAAACCATCGTCAACTTCGTCGGCAAGGGGACCGAGAACCTGATCCGCCGCGTGCTCGCCGTGGACTATGCCGAGGATGAGGCGGCGCAATACTTCCAGCAGGCGCTGGACAGCTACACCGAGCACTACCTGGCCATCAATGGCGACTATTCCTCGCTCTACCCGGGCGTGGTCGAAGGCCTGCAAGCCCTGCGCGCCAAGGGCCTGCGCCTGGCCTGCGTGACCAACAAGCCGCTGGCCTTCGCCGTACCGCTGCTGCAGAAGAAGGGGCTGCGCGATTTCTTCGAGATCGTCTATGGCGGCGATTCCTTCCCGAAGAAGAAGCCTGATCCCATGCCCTTGCTGCAAGTCTGTGAGGATTTCGCCCTGCAACCCGCGCAGGTCGTGGCCATCGGCGACTCCAGCAACGATGCACAGGCCGCCCGCGCGGCCGGTTGCCGTGTCCTGAATGTTCCGTATGGATACAATCACGGTGAATCTATACACGACGTCGATTCGGATGGTATAGTTTCGACGCTTGTAGAAGCAGCGCAGCAAATCTCGGTGGACTGACAGCCCGTCAGCTCACCGGTCGACAGACCGAAGATCCAATCGCGACCCACATCAATGTTTCGTAACAACAAACGAACCGCTCAACCGACAGCCGCCCCTGAGGCCTGGCTGTGGCGACGCTGGCAATTCCAGGCGCAGTAATTGACGCCTGGACCTGGCCGCACCTGCGTGCCGGGTCGTTTGTTGTGGTACCGCATCCTCCGCATTTCCCGCAATTCTCATAACGACACCGCTGACGAGAGTCCGCACCTGTCTGCTGCATCCGCGTGCATCGCGTCCATGGCTTCATGGCGTCTGCGCGTTGGTCTGCGGCCAGGCCCGCGTACCCTACAATGGCGGTCTGGAGTGAAACATGACCGAACTCGAATTCAAATCGCTGGCCGCCGAAGGCTACAACCGCATCCCCCTGATCGCCGAAGCCTTCGCCGACCTGGAAACCCCGCTGACGCTCTATCTCAAGCTGGCCCAGAGCCACAACACCGGCAAGAACACCTTCCTGCTGGAGTCGGTGGTCGGTGGTGAGCGCTTCGGGCGCTATTCCTTCATCGGCCTGCCCGCCTCCACCAAGATTCGCTGCAGCGGCCAGCAGATCGAGGTGCTGAAGAATGACGAGGTCATCGAGACCGCCGAAGGCAATGCGCTGGAATTCATCGCCGAGTATCAATCCCGCTTCAAGGTCGCCATCCGTCCCGGCATGCCGCGCTTCTGCGGCGGCCTGGCCGGCTACTTCGGCTACGACGCCGTGCGCTACATCGAAAAACGCCTGGAAAACAGCGCCCCGCAAGATACGCTGGGCCTGCCCGACATCCAGCTGCTGCTGACCGAAGAACTGGCCGTCATCGACAACCTCTCCGGCAAGCTCTACCTGATCGTCTACGCCGACCCCACCCAGCCGGAAGCCTTCTCCCGCGGCCGCCAGCGCCTGCGCGACCTGCGCGCCATGCTGCGCCGCCCGGCCGATGCACCGGTGACCACCGGTTCGGTGCGTACCGAGACGATCCGCGAATTCCCCAAGGACGAGTACCTCAAGGCCGTGGCCCGCGCCAAGGAATACGTGATGGCCGGCGACCTGATGCAGGTGCAGATCGGCCAGCGCCTCCGGAAATCCTATGTGGATTCGCCGCTGATGCTGTACCGCGCGCTGCGCTCGCTGAACCCCTCCCCTTACATGTACTTCTACAACTTCGGCGACATGCAGATCGTCGGTGCCTCGCCGGAAATCCTGGTGCGCAACGAATCCATCGGCGAAGGCCAGAAGAAGATCACCATCCGCCCGCTGGCCGGCACCCGCCCACGCGGCTCCACCATCGAGCGCGATGAACAGCTGGCGCGCGAACTGCTGGCCGATCCCAAGGAAATCGCTGAACACGTGATGCTGATCGACCTGGCCCGCAACGACATCGGCCGCATCGCCACCACCGGCAGCGTCAAGGTCACCGACCAGATGGTGATCGAAAAATATTCCCACGTGCAACACATCGTCTCCAACGTCGAGGGCATCCTCAAACCCGGCATGTCCAACCTGGATGTGCTCAAGGCCACCTTCCCGGCCGGCACCCTCTCGGGCGCCCCCAAGGTGCGCGCCATGGAAATCATCGACGAACTGGAACCGACCAAGCGCGGCATCTACGGCGGCGCCTGCGGCTATCTCTCCTTCGGCGGCGAGATGGACGTGGCCATTGCGATCCGTACCGGCGTCATCAAGGATGGCACCCTGTACGTGCAGGCGGCCGCCGGCATCGTGGCCGACTCGGTGCCGGAAATGGAATGGGAAGAAACCGAAAACAAGGCGCGTGCCGTATTGCGCGCTGCTGAACAAGTGCAAGATGGCCTGGACGGAGAAATCTAAATGCTGCTGATGATCGACAACTACGACTCCTTCACCTACAACCTGGTGCAATACTTCGGCGAGCTGGGCGAAGAGGTGCTGACCATCCGCAATGACGAGATCACGCTGGATGACATCAAGACACTGAACCCGGAACGCATCTGCCTCTCCCCCGGCCCCTGCAGCCCCAAGGAAGCCGGCATCTGCGTGGACCTGCTCAAGGAATTTTCCGGCAAGCTGCCCATCCTCGGCGTCTGCCTCGGCCACCAGGCCATCGGTGAAGCCTTCGGCGGCAACATCGTTCGCGCCAAGCAGGTCATGCATGGCAAGACGTCCAAGATTGCGCACACCGGCGTGGGCGTCTTCAAGGACCTGCCCACTCCCTACACCGTGATCCGCTACCACTCGCTGGCCATCGAACGCGCCACCCTGCCGGATTGCCTGGAAGTGACCGCCTGGACCGATGATGGCGAAATCATGGGCGTGCGTCACAAGGAGTTCGACCTGCAAGGCGTGCAGTTCCACCCCGAGTCCATCCTCTCCGAGCACGGCCACGCCCTGCTCAAGAACTTCCTGACCGGCAGCGCCCACGGCTGAGACCATTAGACAAATCGAGACAAGACATGCCCATCACTCCCCAAGAAGCGCTGCTGCGCTGTATCGAGCATCGCGAAATCTTCCACGATGAAATGCTGACCCTGTTCCGCCAGATCATGAGCGGCGAGATGTCGCCGGTGATGATCGCGGCCCTCACCATGGGCCTGCGCGTGAAAAAGGAAAGCATCGGCGAGATCGCCGCCGCCGCCCAGGTCATGCGCGAATTCGCCACCAAGGTGCCGATGGCCGACACCTCCCGCCTGCTCGACATCGTCGGCACCGGCGGCGACGGTGCGCACACCTTCAACATTTCCACCGCCTCCATGTTCGTGGCGGCGGCCGCCGGTGCGCGTGTGGCCAAGCATGGCGGACGCAGTGTGTCCTCCTCCTCGGGCAGCGCCGACGTGCTCGAAGCCCTGGGCGCAGACATCAACCTGCACCCCGAACAAGTGGCGCAATCGATCGCCCAGACCGGCATCGGCTTCATGTTCGCCCCCAACCACCACGCCGCCATGAAGCATGCGGCGCCGGTGCGCAAGGAGCTGGGCGTGCGCACCATCTTCAACATCCTCGGTCCGCTTACCAATCCGGCCGGTGCTCCCAACATCCTCATGGGTGTGTTCCATGCAGACCTGGTCGGCATCCAGGTGCGCGTACTGCAACGCCTGGGCGCGCAGCACGCCATCGTGGTCTGGGGCCGAGACAACCTGGATGAAGTCACGCTGGGCGGCGCCACCATGGTGGGCGAACTGGTCAACGGCGAGATCCGCGAATACGAGATCCATCCGGAAGATTTCGGCCTGTCCATGTTTGCCAGCCGCAACTTGCAGGTCGGCAATGCCACCGAGTCCAAGGAGAAAATCTTCGAAGCCCTGCGCGGGGAACCCGGTCCGGTGCACGACATCGTAGTCATCAATGCCGCCACCGCCCTGTATGCGGCCGGCGTTGCGCCCTCGATCGCCGAGGGCCTGCAGACGGCACGTGCCACCATCGCTTCCGGTGCGGCGCGTGCCAAGCTGGACCAGTTCGTCCAGGTGACCCGCCAGCTCGGCGGCAAGCACTGATCTCCGCCCCTCAACTCAGACCCCTGACAGGAGCCCCATGTCCGACATCCTCAACAAGATCCTCGACGTCAAGGCCGAGGAAGTCCGCATCGCCAAGCAGCAGCGCGACCTCGCCAGCCTGCGCCGCGATGTGGAAACCGATAGCGAATTGCGCTCGGAACTGCGCAATTTCGAAGAGAGCCTGCGCAGCAAGATCGCCAACGGCCAGGCCGGCGTGATTGCCGAAGTCAAGAAAGCCTCGCCTTCCAAGGGCGTGATCCGTCCCGACTTCAAGCCGGCCGAGATCGCGGTGAGCTATGCCGAACATGGCGCGGCCTGCCTGTCGGTACTGACCGATGAACAATTCTTCCAGGGCTCGCCGGACTACCTCAAGCAGGCGCGCGCCGCGTGTGCCCTGCCAGTGCTGCGCAAGGATTTCATGATGGATCATTACCAGATCTATCAAGCGCGCTCCTGGGGCGCGGACGCCATCCTGCTGATCGTGGCTGCGCTGGACCACGGTCTCATGGCCGACATGGAAGCCTGCGCCCATGAGCTGGGCATGAGCGTGCTGGTGGAAGTCCACGATCAGGCTGAACTGGACGCGGCCCTCAAGCTGAAGACCCGCCTGTTGGGCATCAACAACCGCAACCTGCGCACCTTCGAGACCACGCTCGACACCACGCTGAACCTGCTGCCACGCATCCCCCCGGAAAAGCTGGTGGTCACCGAATCGGCGATCGCCACCCCGGACGATGTCAAGCGCATGCGCGATGCCGACGTGCATGCATTCCTGGTCGGTGAAGCCTTCATGCGTGCCCCGGAGCCGGGCGTAGAATTGGCTCGCCTGTTCGCCTGATTCCCCCTCTCACGAAAAAACCTCGCCCGGTGCAGACCGGTGCGAGGTTTTTTTTCGTCCCGAGAGTGACGGTGACCTGAGCAGCGATCAAGCCGAGAAACCGCCATCGATCATCAGGTTGGCACCGGTGATGTAGCCCGCTTCCGGACCTGCCAGATAGGCCACGAAGCTGGCGATTTCCTCAGCCTTGCCATAGCGCGGCAGTGCCATCAGGCCGGTCAGGGAAGTGGCGAAGTCGCTGTTGGCCGGGTTCATGTCGGTATCGACCGGACCGGGCTGGACGTTGTTGACGGTGATGCCGCGCGAACCAAGGTCGCGGGCCAGACCCTTGGTCAGGCCGACCAGCGCCGACTTGCTCATGGCATACACGGCACCGCCGGCAAAGGGGATGCGGTCGGCATTGGTGCTGCCGATGCTGATGACGCGGCCACCTTCGCCCATGTAGCGCACGGCGGCCTGGGTCGCCACGACCACGCTGCGCACATTCACGGCCAGGGTGCGATCCAGGTCCTCCAGCTTGAACTCATCGATGGGGCCCATGGCCAGCACGCCCGCATTGTTCACCAGGATATCGAGCCGGCCGAAGGTCTCCGCGGCCAGGCGGATGGCTTGCTGCAGCGCGGCTGCATCGGCGCTGTCGGCCTGGATCGCCAGCGCGCGGCCACCGGCGGCTTCCACGCGGGAGACCAGGGCTTGCGCCTTGTCCGGCGAAGTGACATAGGTGAAGGCGACGGTGGCGCCTTCAGCGGCCAGGCGCTGTACGATGGCCGCGCCGATGCCGCGCGAACCGCCTTGCACGAAAGCAACCTTGGAGGCCAGGGTGGTAGCGGATGCAGCGTTAGTTTGAATTTGCTTGTTCATGATCTTGCTCCTTGAAAGTGATGGGTTGGCCCCGTCGGCCTGCAGCGGCGTGCTGCTGTGTGCGTCCGGGTTGAAGCAAGTATCGGCGTTTGATTATGTGGCGACTAGCTGGCAATCCCTATCTTCTTTTTAAACCAATGGTTTAGAATCGAGCGATGGAAACCATGACCAGCATCGAATGCTTCGTCGCTGCGGCCCACGCCGGCAGCTTTTCGGCGGCGGCACGCCAGCTCGGCCTGACGTCGGCGGCCGTGGGCAAGAACGTGGCACGGCTGGAGACTTCACTGGGCGTACGGCTGTTTCACCGCAGCACCCGCAAGCTCTCGCTGACCGAGGCAGGTGAGCGCTTTCTGCAGGAAGTGGGCGGCGGCCTGCAAGCCATCCGCAGCGCCGTGGCCAATCTCGCCAGCGCTGGCGGGCAGCCGGCCGGCACGCTCAAGGTCAGCATGGGGACAGGATTCGGGCGGCAATACATCGTGCCCTTGTTGGGAGAATTCCTGGGGCGCTATCCGGGCATCCAGCCGGACTGGCATTTCGAGAACCGCTCGGTGGATCTCATCACCGAGGGCTTTGATGCCGCCATCGCCGGCGGCACCGAGCTCTCGCCGGGCGTGGTGGCGCGCGAGCTGGCCCCGGCGCATCGGGTGCTGCTGGCTTCACCCGCCTATCTGGAGGCGCATCCCGCCTTGCGCTCGCCGGCCGACCTGGCCGAGCACGCGGGCATCCTGATCCGCTCGCCCCAGACCGGGCGCGTGCGGCCCTTCTCGCTACGCGACCACGACGGCCAGCAGGCACCGGTCACGCTGCAGCAACGCATGACCATGAGCGATGCCAATGCGGCTTGCGAGGTGGCCGAAGCGGGGCTGGGCATCACGCTGGTGTCGATGCCGCATGCCCTGCTCTATCTGGATCGCGGCACGCTGGTACGGGTACTGCCGGACTGGTACGTGGATACCGGCATGCTCTCGCTCTACTTCACCGCGGCGCGGCTGCTGCCGGCCAAGACGCGGGTATTCGTCGATTTCGTGGTGGAGCACTTCCGCCGCGAGCGGCTGGCGGAGCGCTTTTCGGCGCAGCGCTGAATACACGTCCGAGAAGTTCAGCGCTTGCTTTGCGCGGCGCGCATTCCGCCACCGATATTGCTGCCGGCGTCCCGCGCCAGGCCGCGATAGCCGATCACCGAAATCAACGTCACCACGCCAGCCATCGCAAAGGCCCACTGGAAATCGCCCAGCGTGAAATGCGCGCCGGTGGCATCGATCTCCTCGCCCCGGATCGCCGCCGCGATACGCAAGGCCAGCGCACCGAAGGCGATGCCCATGCCGATGGTCATCTGCTGCGCCACGCTCCAGAGCGTGCTGGCCGAGGATTTGCGGGCATCGCTGATATCCGCATAAGCCAGCGTGGCCAGGGTCGAGAACTGCATCGAACGCGACAGCCCGTAGCAGAAGATCACCCCCAGGATCACCGGCAGCGGCGTGCCCGGCGTGAGCAGGCCGCAGGCGATGATGAGGCAACCGGCGATGGCCGCATTGTTGACCGCCACGCTACGGAAACCGAAACGCTGCAGGATGCGCGTGGTGAATGCCTTCATGCCGAGATTGCCGAGAGCGGTGGCCAGCAGCAGCAAACCCGACTGGAAAGCCGTCAGGCCGAAGCCGATCTGGAACATCAGCGGCATCAGGTAAGGCACTGCATCGACGCCGATACGCGTGAGCGAACCGGTCAGCACCGTCACCGAATAGGTCGGAATGCGCAGGTTGGAAAAATCCAGCAGCGGATGTTCGATGCGCTGCATGTGCCGCCACGCGCAGTACCCGAGCACCACGCCGAGGGCCACGAAGCCTGCCGCCACCTTGATGTTGGATTCCATATGGCTGGCGATCTCGGTGCCATACAGCAGCGAGGTCAGCGCCGCGCCCGAGAGCAGGAAACCGATCACGTCCAGCGGCCGCTTGCTGTGGCCGTGTTCATTGCGCACCACGCGCATGACGGCAATGAACGCCGCAAGCCCGAACGGTACGTTCATCAGGAAGATCCAGTGCCATGATGCGTAGGTGGTGATGAAGCCACCGATCGACGGCCCCACCACCGGCGCCACGATGGCCGGCCAGGTGATGGTGGCAATGGCTTTCATCAGTCTGTCCTTGCCGGTACTGCGCACCACGATCATGCGCCCGACCGGTACCATCATTGCGCCACCCAGGCCTTGCAGTACCCGCGCTGCGGTGAACTCCCACACGTTCTGCGAATAGCCACACAAAACGGAAGCCAGCGTGAAGATGGCAATGGCGATACCGAACACGGTGCGCGAACCGAAGCGGTCGGCCACCCAGCCGCTGATGGGAATGAAGACGGCCAGCGTCAGCATGTAGGCCGTCATGCCCAGGCTCAATTCATTGGGGCCCACACCGAAGGACTGCGCCATCTGCGGCAAGGCCGTGGCGATGATGGTGGTGTCGAGATACTCCATGAAGAAAGTCGCCGCCACGATGTAAGGCAACATGCGCACGCGTGCATCGGACAGGCTGTTGTCGTTGGTTCCCACGGTGTTCTTGGCCTCTGTTGTTTTGAGTTGAACCATGCGAAACGCCGGCATAGGCCGGCGCTTGCTGAAGACAGTTTTAGATAGTCACCAAATTAACCAAACTATCTAAATCATCCAAATCATCCAAATCATCCAAATCATCTAAATCATTTACATCAATAGAACTTCAGGAAGTGCATCAGCACCTGAATCACGATGATGCCGCCGATGAGCCCCCCGCCGAAATAGACGATCACGCCCAGCAGCATGTTGGTGCGCCGCTGCTCGGCCAGCAGCTTGCGGATCAGCTCGGTGTTCTGCGGCTGGCTCTCGCCGTCGGTGTAACGCGTCAGCGCCTGGTGCGCCAGGCGCGGCAGTTCCGGCAGCAGGCGGCTGTAACGCGGCACTTCCACCTTCAGCTGTTCGACGAAACCGCGCCAGCCGATCTGCTCGCTCATCCAGCGTTCGAGATAGGGCTTGGCGGTCTTCCACAGGTCCAGGTCCGGATCAAGCTGGCGGCCCAGGCCTTCGACGTTGAGCAAGGTCTTCTGCAGCAACACCAGTTGCGGCTGCACTTCCACGTTGAACCGGCGCGAGGTCTGGAACAGGCGCAACAGCACCTGGCCGAAGGAGATGTCCTTCAGCGGTCGATCGAAGATCGGTTCGCAACAAGCACGCACGGCAGCTTCGAGTTCATCGACGCGGGTTTCCTTGGGCGCCCATCCGGATTCGATGTGGGCCTCGGCCACGCGCTTGTAGTCGCGGCGGAAGAAGGCCAGGAAATTCTGCGACAGGTAATCCTTGTCGTAATCATTGAGAGTGCCCACGATGCCGAAGTCCAGCGCGATGTAGCGGCCGAAAGTTTCCGGGGCCACCGACACCAGGATGTTGCCGGGGTGCATGTCGGCGTGGAAGAAGCCATCGCGAAACACCTGGGTGAAGAAAATCTCCACGCCATCGCGCGAGAGCTTGGACAGGTCGACCCCTTCGGCGCGCAGGCGCTCGGTCTGCGAGATCGGGATGCCATACATGCGCTCCATCACGATGACCGAGGATGAACAATAATCCCAATACATCTCCGGCACCATCAGCAGCGTGGACTCGGCGAAGTTGCGGCGCAGCTGGCTGGCATTGGCCGCTTCGCGCATGAGGTCCAGTTCGTCGTGCAGGTACTTGTCGAACTCGCCCACGACTTCCTTGGCCTTCAAGCGGCGGCCATCGGCCCACAGCCGTTCCAGCCAGTCGGCGGCCACGTGCATCAGGCCGATGTCGTGATCGATGATGTCGCGCATGCCGGGGCGAAGTACCTTGACGGCCACTTCCTTGCCATCCTTCAGGGTGGCGAAGTGGACCTGCGCAATCGAGGCCGAGGCCACCGGGGTGCGCTCGAAGCTGGCAAAGAGCTGGTCCGGATGCGCGCCCAAGGACTTTTCGATCTGCTTGACCGCCAGTTCCGATTCGAAGGGCGGCACGCGGTCCTGCAGCAGCGTCAGCTCATTGGCGATATCGGGCGGCATCAGGTCGCGCCGGGTCGAGAGCACCTGGCCGAACTTGATGAAGATGGGACCGAGATCCTCCAGCGCGCGACGCAGGCGCTCACCGCGTGGCGCCGTCAGGTCGCGCCAGAAGAAGATGCGGTTGATGATGCGGGCGATGCGCGGCGGCGCGAATTCGGAGGCGATGATTTCATCCAGGCCATAGAGAATGGCGACACGGATGATCTTGAGCAGACGCATGGAACGCAGCAGCATTTAACGACGCTCCAGTTTCTCGATGCGTTTGGACAGGCGTTCCAGGTCATCGCGCAGGCGCACGACGTCGGCAGAAAAATCCTGCAACTGGCGGGGGCGGATCAGCATCGGTTGTTCTTCCAGGAAATACTCGGCAAGGTTTTCGGTCAGCTTGCGCTGGGTGGTGCGGGCGGCGTCAAACAGGCCACGCGCGCCGGAGACGATGCGGGTCGCAGCAACATCGCCGACCACGCGGGAGAGATCATCCTCGGCATCCCAGCGCAGCTTCTGGCTCAGCTGCGAAATCGCATTGGCGAAATCGGCATCGCCTTCCAGCTTGACGTAAGAGACGGCGCGCTCGCGGTTGGCGGCGATCAGCGGCAGGTCGGACAGCTTCAGGCGGATGGTGACATTGGCCAGCGCATCGGCCGGCACCTCCTGCAGGTAGCCATCGCCGGTCACCTTCAGGCGCAATTGCATGACGCCGGTATCGATGCAGGCGACCTTGCCGGCGTGGGCCATGAGGGTGTCGCGCGCCCACGGTTCCTGGGCCAGCAGGTGATTGATCACCGCAGCGGCAGGTTTCATCGGGTCGAGGCCGGAGACAAGAGTGGACGGATCGGGCAGCACGGACATGGATTCCAGAATCGGGGTGGATCGGAGGACTACAGGTTGAGTACGCCGGAGCAGAAAGAATTCCCTCCGCCAAAACAAAACCGCCCGCAAAAGCCGGGCGGTTTCAAGTGTACCAGCTTGGCGCGCTGGCAAGGTTCAGGCACTGCGGCTGGCTTGATCCAGCGCGCCTTGCGCTCGCATCAGACTTGCTGGATACCCGCCAGCACCCAGCCGCCGCTGCCGTTGAGCGGCTTGGAGAGATTCCAGATCTCGGCGAAAGGTTCGGCCGAGGCATCCGGCGCTTCCTTGATCAGCCCCTGGAAGCGCACCGTGGCCAGGTAATCGAAGGCCATGGTCTCGATGCCCAGCAGTTGCGCGTCGAGCTGCACGACATCGGTGGCATTGGGGGCAGCGCCACGTTCGGTCAGCTGCATGCGCAGTTCGGCGAACATCTCGGGCGTGGTGAATTCACGGATGTCGTTGACATCGGCGCGATCCCACGCCGCCTGCAGGCGGATGAAATAGGTCTTGGCATTGCGCACGAATCCGGCCGTATCAAAGCCCTCCGGAATACCCCATTGCTGGATCTGCGCCGGCTGGGCCGTACCACCGTAGCTGTTGCCTTGCAGTGCTGCCGGTGCCGCGTGCGGGACCGCCGGCGGCGGATTGACGTCGCGCAGGCCGGAGCCGATTTCCGGTGTGGCACCAGCCGCGCTGCCGATGGGGCTCACGCCCGGCATCGGTGTAGCATAGGCCGGATTGTTGTTCTGCGCTTCACGGCCACGGGCAAACAGGCGGATCAGGAAGATCACCAGCGCGCACAGCAGCGCAATGGTCAGCAGCGAACCCAGCATGCCGCCGAGCGCGCCACCGATCCCGAAGTGCGACATCAGCGCACCGAGGCCAAAGCCCAGCAGTGCACCGCCCAGCACATTGCGCCAGGGGCTGGCGGGCTTGGGCATGGGAGCGCTTTGCGGCGCGGCGGCCGGTGCGGCAGGACGGGAAGGCTGGCTATAGGACGGCGAAGACGGCGCAGAGGGAGCCGCCTGGCGTGAGTAATTGGAGGATTGCTTGCCGAAGGAACCACCGCCACCCAGGCGCTTGGCCTCGGCGGGCGACATGATGAGGGAGAGCGAAGTGATCGCCAGCAGCAGTGCGAGGAATATTTTTTTCATGGGCTTGCCTCTTGTGGATGATGACGAAGTGGCGAGCGGGCCGAGGGAAAAGCAAGCCGCCACATCGGAGCCATCATTGTCGCCGGGCAGAATTAAGCCAGCCTTAATGCTGGCGCGCCCAGCATTAATCACATCTTAATGCCCGTATGCAGCGCAGCCACACCGGCGGTCAGGTTGAAATACTGCACGCGGTCCAGGCCAGCCTGTTCCATCATCTGCTTCAGGGTTTCCTGGTCGGGGTGCATGCGGATCGACTCGGCCAGGTAGCGATAGCTGTCGGCATCGTTGGCGACCTTCTTGCCCAGCCACGGCAGGACCGAGAAGGAATAGACGTCATAGGGCTTCTTCAGCGGTTCCCAGACCTTGGAGAATTCCAGCACCAGCAGCTTGCCACCGGGTTTCAGCACGCGGCGCATTTCGGCCAGGGCGGCATCCTTGTGGGTCATGTTGCGCAGGCCGAAGGCCACCGAGACGCGGTCGAAATAATTGTCCGGGAAGGGCAGTTTCTCGGCATCGCACAGCATGGTCGGGGTGACGATGCCCTTGTTGAGCAGACGGTCGCGGCCCACGCGCAGCATGGATTCGTTGATGTCGGTAAGCCAGACTTCGCCGCTCGGACCTGCCTGCTTGGCGAAGACCTTGGAGAGGTCACCGGTGCCCCCGGCGATGTCGAGCACCTTGAAGCCCGGACGCACGCCGGCCTGGGCGATGGTGAAGGCTTTCCAGATGCGATGCAGGCCCGCCGACATGAAGTCGTTCATCACGTCGTACTTGGCAGCGACGGAGTGGAACACTTCCGCGACCTTGCGGACCTTTTCTTCTTCTTTGACGGTTTCGTAACCGAAGTGGGTGGTGTTGGTCATGGCTGGGCCTGTAACGATGAAGACGACATTATAAGGGGAGCATCCGGCTTGGGCTTGCTTGCTGCCGTGGCAGGTCTTGATGCGTATCAGCGCTCGCGCAGCCGGGCCATCGACAAGGCATCCACGTAGCGGCCCTCACGGAAGGCATATTTGCGGTAGGTACCTTCCACTTCGAAGCCGAGCTTGCTGTAAAGCGCGATCGCGGCCGCATTGTCGGCGAATACGGTCAGTTCCAGCCGGCGAATGTCCAGCCACTGATCGGCTGCCTGCACCAGCTCGGCCAGCAGCGCCTTGCCCACGCCCTGCCCGCAATACGCATCGTGCACGCCCATGCCGATACCGGCCGCGTGCGCGCGCCTGCCGGCCGAACGATGCAGGCTGGCCTGGCCGATTACCTGGCCATCCAGCAAGGCCAGCAGATGCAGGCCACCGTTGACGCCGTTGACGCCGGTACTCAGCCAATGGCGGGTCTGCTCCAGTGTCTGATAAGGCAGGCGCAGGGTGCCGAAACGGAAACCCGGCAGGTTCACCAAGGTAGTGACGGCCTCGGCATCCTCAGGACGCGCGGCACGGATGAGCCAGCCTGGTTGCTCAGTGATGATGGCCGCAGGCATGCGCGTTGCCTCCTTCGACGGGCTGCTGATCACGCCCGCTTTCACGGGTGAAGCCGGCCGCTTCCAGTTTCTGCAGGTAGGCTTCCCACAGGGCAGCCTGGTCACGGCCGAGCTGGTAGAGGTAATCCCAGGTGAAGATGCCGCTGGCGTGGCCGTCCGAGAACAGCGGTTTGACGCCATAGTTGCCGACCGGTTCGATGCCGTGGATCTCGACGTCGCGCTTGCCGGTCTGCAACACTTCCTGGCCCGGTCCGTGGCCGCGTACTTCGGCCGAGGGCGACAGAACGCGCATCAGTTCAAAGGGCAGGGAAAACATCACGCCGTCATCGAACTCGACTTCGACCACGCGCGAGAGCTTGCGTACCTTGAAGGACACCGGAACCGGAGAAGACGGGGCGCTCATGGGCTCTCCCTTGTTGAAATTGGTGAGAAGAAACATCGCGCCCGGCGGCGTCACCGCACGCCGGGCTGCTGCCAGCATCAGGCCGTCAGGCCTGCCGCATCGAGCTGCCGGCGCACGGCTTGGCGCAACTGCGGCAGCAGTGCACGGCGTGCGGCCAGCGAACCCTCATCGGCCGCACGGCGCGGCTCGGCCCAGACCGGGCTGGGGAAATGGCGATCATCGGTAAAGCGCGGGATCACATGCCAGTGCACGTGCGGGGTCATGTTGCCCAGCGTGGCTAGGTTGACCTTCTCGGGCTGCATCACCTCGCGCTGGGCGGCCTCGACCGCCCACACCGCATTGGCCAGCAGGGTGCGCTGGGCCGGGGCGAGGTCGGTCATTTCCTTCACGTGCGCATGGCAGATCACCCGGCAGAAGCCCGGATAATCGGCCTCATCGACCAGCACCACGCGAAAGGCCGGATGCTGCCACAGCACCTCGCCACCATCGCCGGCGCACAGCTCGCAAGCGGGAACCACGGAGGCACTCATGGCTTACACCAGGATACGTTCGATGCCGCCATTGTTGGCGCGCTCGACGTATTCCGGCATCCAGTTTTCGCCCAGCAGGTGACGCGCCATTTCCACCACGATGTAGTCGGCGGTGGTGCCGGCATCCTCGTTGTAGCGCGACAGGCCCTGGAAGCAGGACGGGCAGGAGGTCAGGATCTTGACGTCGCCGGTGAAGCCATCGGCGCGGACCTTGTCGCTGCCCTTCTTCATTTCCTCTTCCTTGCGGAAGCGGACCTGGGTCGAGACATCCGGACGCGATACACCAAAGGTACCCGACTCGCCGCAGCAGCGCTCGTTCTTTTCGATCTTCTGCGCGTCCACCGTGGTGATGAGCGAGTTGACGGTCTTCAACGGATCCTGCTGCTTCATCGGGCTGTGGCAGGGGTCGTGGTACATGTAGCGGGTACCGGTCACGCCTTCGAGCTTGACGCCCTTTTCCAGCAGATATTCGTGGATGTCGATGATGCGGCAGCCGGGGAAGATCTTCTCGAATTCATAGCCCTGCAGCTGGTCGTAGCAGGTACCGCAGGACACCACGACGGTCTTGATGTCGAGGTAGTTCAGCGTATTGGCCATGCGATGGAACAGCACGCGGTTGTCGGTGATGATCTTCTCGCCCTTTTCGAAGTCGCCGGTACCACGTTGCGGATAACCGCAGCACAGGTAGCCCGGCGGCAGCACCGTCTGCACGCCCACGTTCCACAGCATCGCTTGCGTGGCCAGGCCGACCTGCGAGAACAGGCGCTCCGATCCGCAGCCCGGGAAGTAGAACACCGCTTCCGTATCGGCAGTGGTGGTCTTGGGATTGCGGATGATGGGGACGATCTTGTCGTCCTCGATATCCAGCAGCGCGCGCGCGGTCTTCTTGGGCAGGTTGCCCGGCATCTTCTTGTTGATGAAGTGAATCACCTGCTCCTTGACCGGCGGCTTGCCGACGGTGGCGGGCGGTTTCTGGGTCTGCTTCTTGGCAAACTTCTTCATCAGGTCGTTGCCCAGGCGCTGCGCCTTGAAGCCCCACTGCGTCATCACCTTGCGGGTGGCGTTGATGGTGGCCGGGTCGGTGGCGTTCAGGAAGAACATGGCCGCATTGGTACCGGCATTGAAGGACTTCTTGCCCATCTTGCGCAGCAGGTTGCGCATGTTCATCGAGACATCGCCGAAGTCGATATCGACCGGGCAAGGCGTGACGCACTTGTGGCAGACCGTGCAGTGGTCGGCCACGTCCTCGAACTCTTCCCAATGCTTGATGGAGACGCCGCGGCGGGTCTGCTCTTCATAGAGGAAGGCTTCCACCAGCAGCGAGGTCGCCAGGATCTTGTTGCGCGGCGAGTACAGCAGGTTGGCGCGCGGCACGTGGGTCGAGCAGACCGGCTTGCACTTGCCGCAGCGCAGGCAGTCCTTGACGCTGCTGGCAATCGCACCGATGTCGCTCTGCTGCATGATCAGCGATTCGTGGCCCATCAGACCGAACGAAGGCGTGTAGGCGTTGGACAGGTCGGCTTCCATACCGGGCAGGTTCAGGAGCTTGCCCTTGTTGAAGCGGCCTTCCGGGTCCACGCGCTTCTTGTATTCGCGGAATTCGCCGATCTCGTCTTCGGTCAGGAATTCCAGCTTGGTGATGCCGATGCCGTGCTCGCCCGAGATCACGCCATTGAGCGAACGGGCCAGCTTCATGATGCGCGCCACGGCGACGTGGGCATCCTGCAGCATTTCGTAGTGGTCGGAATTGACCGGGAGGTTGGTGTGCACGTTGCCGTCACCCGCGTGCATGTGCAGGGCCACGAAGACGCGGCCGCGCAGCACGCGCTTGTGGATGGCCTGGCATTCTTCCAGGATCAGCTTGAAGGCCGCGCCCGAGAAGATCTGGCGCAGTTGCGCCCGCACTTCCTGCTTCCAGGAGATGCGCACGGTGCGGTCCTGCACCACGTGGAAGACGGCGGCTTCGGGCTGGTCGATCAGGCGCTGCTCGAACACCGGCAGCATCTTTTCCAGGCCCAGCGCGGCCAGTTCGCCCTTGGCTTCACCCAGCGGCTTGTCCAGGTTGGCCAGCAGGTAGGACCAGCGTGCGTGGGTCTGTTCCAGCAGGCTCTCGGCCTGGTGGACGCGGTCTTCCAGCATTTCGGCTGCAGGGATGTCGTCACCCTCGGCGTCGTCGCTCTTGCCCAGCGGCAGGTTGCCCTTGACGAAGAAGCTGTCCAGTTCGGCCAGCAGTTGCAGCTTGTTCTTGATCGACAGCTCGATGTTGATGCGCTCGATGCCGTCGGTGTATTCGCCCATGCGGTTCAGCGGGATCACCACGTCTTCGTTGATCTTGAAGGCGTTGGTGTGCTTGGCGATGGCCGCCGTGCGCGAACGGTCCAGCCAGAATTTCTTGCGCGCTTCCGGGCTCACGGCCACGAAGCCTTCACCCACGCGGTTGTTGGCCATGCGGATGACTTCCGAAGCGGCAGCGGCGACGGCATTCTCGTCATCGCCGACGATGTCGCCGATCAACACCATCTTGGGCAGCACGCCGCGCTTGGACTTGGTGGCATAGCCGACCGCGCGCAGGTAGCGCTCGTCCAGGTGTTCCAGGCCGGCCAGGATGGCGCCGCCCTTTTTGGTTTCGGCGTCGAGGTAATCCTTGATTTCGACGATCGAGGGAATCGCATCGCGCGCCTGGCCGAAGAATTCCAGGCAGACCGTGCGGGTCTGCTTGGGCATCTTGTGCAGGATCCAGCGGGCCGAGGTGATCAGGCCATCGCAACCTTCCTTCTGCACGCCGGGCAGGCCCGAGAGGAATTTGTCGGTGACGTCCTTGCCCAGGCCTTCCTTGCGGAATTTCTTGCCGGAGATTTCCAGGATCTCGGTCTTGAAGACTTCGGTCTTCTGGCCCTTTTCGCCGGGATGCGACCACTCCAGCTTGAAGCGTGCCACTTCCACGTCGTGGATCTTGCCCAGGTTGTGGTCCAGGCGGGTCACTTCCAGCCAGTCCCCCTGCGGATCGACCATGCGCCAGCTGGCCAGGTTGTCCAGCGCGGTGCCCCACAGCACGGCCTTCTTGCCGCCGGCGTTCATGGCGACGTTGCCGCCGATGCAGGAGGCTTCGGCCGAGGTCGGGTCCACCGCGAAGACGAAGCCGGCCTTTTCAGCCGCATCCGAGACGCGCTTGGTGACCACGCCGGCACCCGAGTAGATGGTGGCGTAGGGCTTGTCCAGGCCGGGCAGGATTTCCATCTCGACCGCGCCCAGCTGTTCCAGTTTTTCGGTATTGATGACGGCCGACATGGGCGTCAGCGGAATGGCGCCGCCGGTGTAACCGGTGCCGCCGCCGCGCGGGATGATGGTCAGGCCGAGTTCGATACAGGCCTTGACCAGGCCGGCCATCTCGTCTTCGCTGTCCGGGGTCAGCACCACGAAGGGGTACTCGACGCGCCAGTCGGTGGCGTCGGTCACGTGGGAGACGCGCGAGAGGCCGTCGAACTTGATGTTGTCCTTGGCCGTGTAGCGGCCCAGCACCTTGGTGGCGCGCTTGCGCAGGTCATAGGTCTGGCGGAATTCTTCGGCGAAGTCGCCGATGGCCTTGCGGGCGGCCTTCAGCAAGGCTTCCACGCTGGCGCTGCGGCGCTGGGCCTCGGCGTCGCCGGATTCGGCCAGGTCGGTAGCCAGGCGGCGCTTGTCGACTTCGCTCAGGCGATGGTTCAGCGCCTCGATCAGGGCGGCGCGGCGCTTGGGGTTGTCCAGCAGGTCGTCCTGCAGATAAGGATTGCGGCGGACCACCCAGATATCGCCCAATACTTCATACAGCATGCGCGCCGAACGGCCGGTCTGGCGCTTGCCGCGCAGCTCGTCCAGCAGGGACCAGGAGGCTTCGCCCAACAACCGGATCACGATCTCGCGATCGGAAAAGGAAGTGTAGTTGTAAGGGATTTCGCGCAAGCGCGGTGTCGCTGCGCCATGCGGCGCGTCTGTAAGCAAAGCCTGGATCTGTGCGGGGGCGTTCATCGATGTATGAGGTAAATCTGCTGCCGGAGGTGCATTTTAGCCTATTGGCAAAACTCGCGATGGCCCGACCCGGGTTTTGGGCGCGCTTGCATGAGCTTTGAGAGACCTTATGCGGCGGATCGGCGACGTTTGCAGCGAGCAGCGCGGCAATAGCCTCTAGCAATTGGATTCATAATAACAATCAATTTCTAAAAATCGATTGCCAAAACCTATAATCCATCTCAACCACTCAGCCATCAGGGACATGCCCTGACCCATCCCGCCAAGGAGGCCCCATGTTGCAAACCCTGATGACCGAATTCCTGGAAAACCTGGCCATTACCCTGGCCGACTATGCGCAATGCAAGGCCTGACCGGGCCGCGACGACGCTACAAGGAGATCACCATGCATACCGCCATCCTCAACGAAGACACGGGCCTGACCATGAAGCTCAAGACCCGCCACCTGGCCGTGCTGGGCGTGACGGCGACCTTCCTGGCGATCCGCCTGATCGAGAATCTGGTGCCGACTTTGGCAGGATGATTCACCTGTCTCCCGAAAACCCTGCCACGGCGCCCTTGCGGCGCCGTTTTGCTTCATCTTTTCAGGAATTTACGCCAGCCAGCTGCCCAGCTTGTGCCAGAAGCCATCAGGCACGTTCAACAGCAGCCAGGTCATGAGCACGTAGCGGATGAACTTGCCGATGGCCATGTAGAACACCGAAGGCCAGAACGGCAGCCGCAGCCAGCCGGCCAGGGTGCAAATGGGATCGCCGATGCCGGGCAGCCAGGCCAGCAGCATGGTCTTGGCACCGAAGCGCTCCAGCCAGTGGAACCAGCGCGAGGAGCGCTCCTTGGCGAAGGCCTGCTTGGCCCCATAGCCCATCCAGTAGTCGACGATGCCGCCCAGGGTATTGCCGAAGGTGGCCACCAGGATCACCGGCCAGAACATCTCGGGACTGGCCTTGATGACGGCAAACACCGCCGGCTCAGAACCCAGCGGCAGCAGGGTGGCCGAAATGAAGCTGATCAGGAACACCGAGGTCAGGCCGACGGTAGGAATGGCGAGGATATTGAGCAGCCAGAGGACGGCGGATTCGATCATGCAGGAGGCAGGTAGGTGGAATCGGCTGGCCGCAGCCAGGAGGAAAACTTGCCACCCGTCAAGCCGGTGTGGTGGCGCAGCGTGCATTCTAGCTGGTGCCACCGGGCCTGAATTCAAGAAGTGAAGAAAGATTCAGCTCCATACCCGCCAGAATACGCGCTTGCAGCGGCCCCGGTGCGGTCCTTTATAATGCCCAGTTCCCCTGGCCCGGACCGGTGACCTGCCAGCCCGGCCCAGGAGGAAATCCCCAGCGGCTTACCCAGCCTTGATTCCTTTTACCCTGATTGCGATATGACCGCGCCTGAACCCGCTGCTGCTCGCCTGACTTCACTTCATTGATGACCAACATGAGTAACGATTATCTTAAAAAGATCCTGACCGCCCGCGTCTACGACGTCGCCCAAGAAACCCCGCTGGAACTGGCGAATACGCTGTCGCAAAGGATTGATAATCGAATTTACTTCAAGCGTGAAGACATGCAGAGCGTGTTCAGCTTCAAGCTGCGCGGCGCCTACAACAAGATGGCCCACCTGACGCCGGCGCAACTGAAGCGCGGCGTCATCTGCGCCTCGGCCGGCAACCACGCCCAGGGCGTGGCGCTCTCCGCAGCCCGCCTGGGCTGCCGCGCCGTGATCGTCATGCCCACCACCACCCCGCAGGTGAAGATCGATGCCGTCAAGGCGCGCGGCGGTGAAGTGGTGCTCTTCGGCGACTCCTTCACCGATGCCTATGAACACGCATTGACGCTGGAAAAAAAGCAGAAGCTGACCTTCGTCCACCCCTTCGACGATCCTTACGTGATCGCCGGCCAGGGCACGGTAGGCATGGAAATCCTGCGCCAGCACCCGGAACCGATCCACGCCATCTTCGTGGCCATCGGCGGTGGCGGCCTGATCGCGGGCGTGGCCTCCTACGTCAAGGCAGTGCGGCCGGACATCAAGATCATCGGCGTACAGACCACCGACTCCGACGCCATGGCGCGCAGCCTGAAAGCCGGCCGCCGCGTGGCCCTGCCGGACGTGGGCCTGTTCTCGGATGGCACGGCGGTCAAGCTGGTAGGTGAAGAAACCTTCCGCATCGCCAAGGAGCTGGTGGACGAAGTCATCATCGTCGACACCGATGCCGTCTGCACCGCCATCAAGGACATCTTCCAGGACACCCGCAGCATCGTCGAACCCGCCGGCGCGCTGGCCGTGGCCGGTGCCAAGGCCTATGTGGAACGTGCCAAGGCCAGCAAGAAGCCGCTCAAGGGCGAATCCCTAGTCACCATCGCCTGCGGCGCCAACATGAACTTCGACCGCCTGCGCTTCGTGGCCGAAATGGCGGACAACGGCGAGGCCCGTGAAGCGGTCTTCGCCGTCACCATTCCCGAAGAACGCGGCAGCTTCCGCCGCTTCTGCGAAACCGTCGGCCCGCGCAACGTCACCGAATTCAACTATCGCATCAGCGATGCCAAGGCGGCCCATGTGTTCGTCGGTATCCAGGTATCGGCAGCGGATGAAGCAGGCAAGATCGCGCGCAATTTCGAGAAGGCAGGATTTGGCGTGCTGGACCTGACCCACGATGAACTGGCCAAGGTCCACATCCGTCACCTGGTGGGCGGCAAGAGTGAACTGGCGGGCGATGAACTGCTGTATCGCTTCGAATTCCCGGAGCGTCCGGGCGCGTTGATGAAGTTCCTTTCCAGCATGAATCCGGGCTGGAACATCAGCCTGTTCCACTACCGCAACCAGGGCGGCGATGTCGGCCGCATCCTGATCGGCCTGCAGGTGCCAAAGAAGGAAATGAAGGAATTCCGCGCCTTCCTGGCCCAGCTGGGCTATCGCCACTGGGACGAAACCAAGAACCCGCTGTACAAGCTCTTCCTCGGCTGATCAAGGCCGACGCCGCGCGTCATTTCAACTGCGCGCGGCGGCAACATCACAGAACGTCACCCGCAGCACCGCAGGAGTATTCACATGGACCACACCAACCCGTCCGCATCCACCGTCGGCCATTCGCCGGAAAGTTCACCCCTGGGCAAGAGTTCGGAATATCCGACCCATTACGATCCCAGCCTGCTGTTCCCGATTCCGCGCGCGCCCAAGCGCGCCGAATTGCAGATCAGCGGCACCCTGCCCTTCTTCGGCGTGGACCTGTGGACGGCTTATGAAATCTCCTGGCTGAACCTGCGCGGCAAACCCCAGATCGCCATCGCCACCTTCATGGTGCCGGCCGATTCGCCCAACATCATCGAGTCGAAGTCCTTCAAGCTATATCTGAACTCCTTCAACCAGGAACGTCTGGAAAGCGCCGACGAACTGATCACCAAGATGCGCACCGACCTCTCGGCCGCCGCCGGCGCCAGCGTGCAGGTGACGCTGACCGAATCCTCGCAGTTCGGACAGATGCAGTTTGGTGAACTCTCGGGCCTGCTGCTGGACCGGCTCGATGTGGAAATCGAACCGGCCACCGGCGCGGCCCATCCCGATGGCAGCCTGCTGCGCGCCCATACCGACGAAGCCACGGTGGAAGAAACCCTGGTGTCGCACCTGCTCAAGTCCAACTGCCCGGTGACCAGCCAGCCCGACTGGGGCAGCGTGCAGATCCAGTACGTGGGCGCGCCCATCGACCAGGAGCGGCTGCTGAAGTACATCATCGGGTTCCGCGAACACAATGAATTCCACGAGCAATGCGTGGAACGCATCTTCACTGACATCCTGCGCCACTGCAAACCGCAGAAGCTGGCGGTCTATGCCCGCTACACCCGGCGCGGCGGACTGGACATCAATCCCTGGCGCAGCAATTTCTCCAGCGCCAAGCCGCCTTCGCAACTGCGCAACGCGCGCCAGTAAGCGTCAACAATTCATCCCTGCAGGCTGTTCTCCGTGGTGCCAACGCCACGGAGTGTCAGCAAATTGTTACAAAATCTTGCGACCAGCGGTGTCGTTGTCCCGTGGGGACTGCCATGGCCGCCATGATTTGGTAACATCTTGCGTTTCAGCAAGATTCATCTCGCGGGATATTTTTGCCACGATGGCAGTCCACACCAGCTGTGGATGAGCTGGCCGGCGACTCGCCTTTTGCCTGTTTTGCGGTCACCGGGCCGCCTGCACATCCCCTCGCTTACCCACTTGCCGTCGCGTTTTTTTGCTTTTCCCTTCAATAACAACCATGAAAACCACCACCCAGCTCCGGTGCCAGGCCGAAACCTTCACTTTTGGCGCGAAGTTGCGCAAAGCCGCCCTCGTCTCTGCCGCCACCTTGGCCCTGGCCCCCGCCGTCCACGCCGAAGACAACCAGTACAGCCTCTGGCAGCAAACCAAGGACCACGCCTCCAGGATCTGGAACCAGGGCGATGACGCCATCTACCTGTCCGGCGTGGCGCACCACGGCCGCAGCACCTACAGCCGCGACAAGCTCAATGAACTCAACGAGCATGCCTGGGGTGCCGGTTACGGCAAGACCCTGCGCAACGAGCAGGGCAATGATGAATCCCTGTACGGCTTCGTGATCAAGGATTCGCACCGCCATCCGCAGTACATGGCCGGCTATGCCTATGAATGGGTATTCCCGATCGCCAAGACCGGGCTGGAACTGGGCTTGGGCGGCACGGCCATGCTGATGAGCCGCCAGGATTACTTCAACAGCATCCCTTTCCCGGTGCCGCTGCCGCTGGCGTCCATCGGTACGCAGAAGGCCAAGATCATGTTCGCCTACGTGCCGCGCCTGTCGGCCAACAAGAACAATGGCGACGTGCTGCTGATCTTCGGCCGCATCGAGATGTAATGCACTTCAGCCCGCCGGTGCATGCCGGCGGGTCTGCTTTGCGGCATTCGCTCCGGCCGATGTGACCGGGCAACAGATGAGCCGCCCTTTCCTGCCGCGCTTTTTTCCACACATCGTCACACATCATCGCCAACCATCACGGCGTGATATCCCTTGCGGCAACTTGTTGCCAACGATCATCGATCTTTCGTATGAAACTCGTGGCAATTCGGGGTTTTCTGCCCGAAATCCCCTCCTGTTCAGCGCTTTCAAAGCCTTCCGGCATCGGCAAAGAAGCCTATAATCCTGCTCAAAGCTTCAGTCCGTAGCAATTCCTTGAGCGTCATGACTAATCTCGCAAAAATCCTGTCTCCAGAAAACGTGGTTCTGGATCTGGAAGTGTCCAGCAAAAAAAGAGCTTTCGAACAAGCCGGCCTGACCTTCGAAAACAACAGCGGCATCGCGCGCTCCACCGTTTCCGAAAACCTGTTCGCACGAGAGCGTCTGGGTTCGACCGGACTGGGGCATGGCGTGGCCGTGCCGCACGGCCGCATCAAGGGCTTGAAGGCGCCGCTGGCGCTGTTCATGCGCCTGGCCGCACCGATTCCCTTCGAGTCGCCCGACGGCCAGCCGGTCAAGCTGCTGGTGTTCCTGCTCATTCCCGACAACGTGACGCAGCAGCATCTGGAAATCCTCTCGGAAATCGCCGAGATGTTTTCCGACGATGCCTTCCGCAATGAACTCACCGTCGAGTCCGACCCTGCCGTGGTCCATGCCCGCATCGTGACCTGGCAGACCTCGATGGAAAAAGCCGGCTGAGGCCGGCACAATCAGGCTGCACCAAGCCGGCGGCAAGGCCGCCCCCTATCCTGTGAGCAGATCCGGATCTCCATGCCCAATTATTCCGCGTTGTCGATTCAGCAGCTGTACGAAGAAAACCGTGAATCCCTGCAACTGGGCTGGTTCGCCGGCTTCCCCGGCGGCGAGCGCCTGATCTCGGGCGATGCCGTCTCGGCCTCCGACCAGGTCGGCCACCTGAACCTGATCCACCCTAGCCGCCTGCAGGTCTTCGGCCATCAGGAAATCGAGTACTACAACCGTCTCTCCAACACCTCGCGCGCCTACCAGACCGCCGAGCTGGTGGCCGGCGAGCCGCCCGCCTTCATCATCGCGCAGGGCCTGTCGACCCCGCCCGATATCCTGGCCGTGTGCGATGAAAAGAACATCCCGCTGTTTTCCACGCCGTTGCCGGCCGCGCAGGTGATCGATTATCTGCGCGTGTATCTCTCCAAGAAACTGGCCCAGCAGATCACCATGCACGGCGTGTTCATGGACGTGCTGGGCGTGGGCGTGTTGATCACCGGTGAATCGGGACTGGGCAAGAGCGAACTGGGTCTTGAACTGATCTCGCGTAGCCACGGCCTGGTGGCCGATGATGCGGTGGAGTTCGCACGCATCGCGCCCAACATGATCGAGGGCCGCTGCCCGCCGCTGTTGGCCAACCTGCTGGAAGTGCGCGGCCTGGGTCTGCTGGACATCAAGGCCATCTTTGGCGAGACCGCCGTGCGCCGCAAGATGCGCCTGAAGCTCATCGTCCACCTGGTCCGCCGCAGCACGCTGGAAGAAAACTACGAACGCCTGCCGCTGGATGCGCAATATGAAGAAGTGCTGGGCCTGCCGATCCGCAAGGTGGTCATTCCCGTGGCGGCCGGCCGCAACATCGCGGTGCTGCTGGAAGCCGCCGTGCGCAACACCATCCTGCAACTGCGCGGCATCGATACCCTCAAGGAATTCATCGAACGCCAGCGGCGCGCCATGAACGGCGAATAAGCCGGACGTAATTTTCCCGCTTGCCGGGAAAACTTTCGGTGGCGCATTGGCCTACCCGTGCCGCCACGCAGGCGCGGGTGATGCGTTATGATTCCGCCATGCGAATCGTTCTGATCACCGGCATTTCCGGCTCCGGCAAATCGGTAGCACTTCACGTGCTGGAAGACGCCGGCTATTTCTGCGTCGACAATCTCCCGCCCTCCCTGCTGTGCGACCTGGTGCAGACCCGCATCAAGGAAGGTGCAAGCATGCTGGCCGTGGCCACCGATGCCCGCAGTGCCGATTCACTGGCCACGCTGCGCACCGACATCGAGCAGTTGCGCGCCGATGGCCATGACGTCAAGGTGTTCTTCCTGACCGCCTCCGACGAAACCCTCATCACCCGCTTCTCCGAGACGCGCCGCAGCCACCCGCTGTCGCACCGCCTGCTGCCGGGCCGCCCGACCTCATCGGACCGCCTGACCCTGACCGAGTGCATCGCGCTGGAAAAGGACATGCTGGGCGACCTGCAAGACATCGGCCTGGTCATGGACACCTCACAGCTCAGCTCCAACAAGCTGCGCCGCTGGGTCAAGGACCTGGTGGACCTGGAACGCTCGCCGCTGACCCTGCTCATCGAATCCTTCGGCTTCAAGCACGGCCTGCCGCTGGATGCCGACCTCGTGTTCGACGTGCGCATGCTGCCCAATCCGCACTATGACGCCAAGCTACGTCCACTGACCGGACGCGATGCGCCGGTGATCGAGTTCCTGGTGGCCTATCCGGAAGTGGCCGAGATGTACAACGACATCCGCAGCTTCGTCGAAAAGTGGCTGCCCTTTTTCAAGAACGACAACCGCAGCTATCTCACCGTGGCCATCGGCTGCACCGGTGGCCAGCATCGTTCGGTCTATCTGGCTGAACAACTGGCCAGCCATTTCCGCGCCACTGAACAGGTGGTGTGCAGGCATCGCCAGCTGAACTGACAGGTGCGCCCTTCCGAAGTGTCAGGTGCGGGGACTTGAAGTGTCAGGTGTGAGACCCGCAACTGTCAGGTGAACTGTTCAGGCGGTGGTCAGCAGATCGTCCGCCCGCAAGACCCCCAGCAAGAGTTTCTTGACCGGTGCCGGCAAGGGCGCATCGGCCAGCTTGCGCGCCGGATACCACACCAGCCCGCCTTCGGCGATGCGATGGCTACGGCTCTTCAGGGCTACCTGGAACGGTGCCACGTGCAGCTTGAAGTGCGTGAAGACGTGCGAGAACGGCTGCAGCTTGCGGCAGCCATCCAGTTCGCCATAGGACGCCACCAGGGTGCGCACGGCAATGTCGAAGTGCTCGGCATTGCCCACGCCGATTTCCGGCAGCGACAGCAGGCCGCCCCAGATGCCGCTGTCGGGGCGCTGCTCCAGCAGCACATCCTCGCCCTGGGTGATGACCAGCATCACCGTTTCCTTTTCCGGCACGGCTTTCTTCGGTTTGCTCACCGGCAGTTCGGCCACGCGATCCTCGGCCAGCGCCACGCAGCGTCCGGCCAGCGGACAGCGCGTGCAAGCCGGCTTGCCGCGCACGCACAGCGTCGCGCCCAGGTCCATCAGGCCCTGGGTATAGGACTCGATATCCTCTTCCGGGAGCAGGGCCACCGCGCGCAGCCACAGTTGGTCTTCGACTGGCTTGGCACCGGGATAGCCATCCACTCCGAACACGCGCGCAAAGACGCGCTTGACGTTGCCATCGAGGATCGCCGCGCGGCGTCCATAGGAAAATGCGGCGATGGCGGCTGCAGTCGAACGCCCGATGCCGGGCAGGTCGGCCAGCAGCTCCGGATCGTCCGGGAAGCGGCCACCGTATTCAGCCACCACCCGCTGCGCGCACTTGTGCAGATTGCGCGCGCGGGTGTAGTAGCCCAGGCCGCTCCACAGCGCCATCACGTCCTCCGAGGGGGCGGCGGCCAGCGCGAAGACATCCGGACAGCGATCCAGGAACCGCTGGTAATACGGAATCACTGCAGCGACCTGCGTCTGCTGCAGCATGATCTCTGAGAGCCACACGCGATAGGCATCGCGCGTGTTTTGCCAGGGCAGCTTGTGACGGCCATGCTGCTTCTGCCAGGCGATGACCTCCGCCGAAAAGGAGGGATCTTCATACTGCGCGCCCGCGTTCTCGGCGCTGGACGCCTTCTTGCGGCGCGATTCGACAAGTCCCTTCATTTCTGGCAGCTCACGCAGTAGAAGGTGGAGCGCTGGCCCTGCTTGATCTGGCGGATCGGTGCCGCGCAGATGCGGCAGGGCTCGCCGGTACGGTTGTAGACGAAGTAATTCTGCTGGAAGTAACCCGACTGACCGTTGACTGCAATGAAGTCGCGCAGCGTGCTGCCGCCCTGCTCGATGGCGGCGGCCAGGGTCTCGCGGATGGCTTCGGCCAGGCGCTCATAGCGCGCCAGGCTGATCTTGTACGCCGGGGTCTTGGGATTGATGCGGGCCTTGAACAGGCTTTCCGACGCATAGATGTTGCCGACCCCGACCACGATGTCGCCCGCCAGCAGCACCTGCTTGATGGGCGCGCTGCGGCCGCGCGTCTGGTTGAACAGCTCGCGCGCGCTGAACTTGTCTTCCAGCGGCTCCAGCCCCAGGCTGCGCAGCAGCAGGTGCTCTTCGATGTCGCCGTCGCTGAGGTCATGCCACAGGATGGCACCGAAGCGGCGCGGGTCGGTCATGCGCATGACCTGGCCGCCGACTTCGAGGTCGAAGTGGTCGTGCTTCTGTGGCGCGATGCCCGGCGGCAGGATGCGCAGGTGGCCGGACATGCCCAGGTGCACGATGAGCGTGCCATGGTCGAAATGGATCAGCAGATATTTGCCGCGCCGCCCGGTGCTGCGGATCACGCGCCCGGCCAGCAGGGTATGCAAGCCCTCGGGGAAAGGCCAGCGCAGGCCGGTGTGGCGCAGCACGACGCCGCTGACGGTGCGCCCTTCCAAATGGGGCGCGACCCCGCGGCGGGTGACTTCGACTTCTGGTAATTCAGGCATGGGCTTGCGGATCGCGGTGATCCGGGAGGACGAGCAGGAAGCTGCATATGATAATGCACTTGCTGAAATCAAGACCTGAAGCCGCGTGTGCAACCTCGGGACAGAAGCTTGTCAAAGATGGATTACACTGCGTTATCCGTAGCATCGTCAGTCTCAATGCCGTCAGCAACGCCACGGTTGTTGCGCGTAAAATCGAACCTCTCCGAATCGTCAGGATGACATCTTGAAAAAAACCATCGCCCTCCTCACCAGTTCCCTGCTGCTGACTGCCTGCGCGAGCTTCCAGCAGCCCGGCGACAAGGCGAACGCCCAGGCGGCCACTGACCAGAAGACGGCTTCCTCCAAGCCGGCCAACCGCAAGAAAGCCCCCAAGGCCAAGGTCCAGCAGCAGGAAGACGCGCTGCCGGCCATGGAGCTGAGCGAGGACATCCTTTACAAAGTGCTGACAGCCGAGATCGCCTTCCAGCGCGGCCAATGGCAATCGGCCTACGTGACCATGCTGGCTGCGGCCCAGCAGACGCGCGATCCGCGCCTGGCCAAGCGCGCTGCCGAGATGGCCGTGGCCGCGCGCCAGGCCGGCGAAGCGCTGGTGGCGGTGCGCCTGTGGACCGAACTGGCGCCGCATTCGGATGAAGCCCTGCAGAATTATCTGGGCCTGATCATGCTCTCGGACAGCGTCGACGAAATCGAACCGCTGCTCACCCAGCGCCTGGCCGATGCCGCCCCGCAGGCGCGCGGACCGATGCTGCTGCAGATCCAGCGTCTGCTGGCGCGGGCCAAGGACAAGCAGGCCAGCTACACCATCCTGCAAAACATCAGCAAGCCTTACGGCGACCTGATGGAAACCCATCTGGCCCTGGCCCAGGGTGCCTTCGGCATGGGCGATGGCACCACCGCCCAGCGTGAAGCCGCCGCTGCCATGAAGATCAAGCCCGATTCGGAACTGGCCGTGCTCACCGCCGCCCAGGTCGCCTCCAACAACAAGGATGCGACCAAGCTGGTGACTGATTTCCTGCGCAAGTATCCGGATGCGCGTGAAGTGCGCGTGGCCTATGCCCGCAGCCTGGTCGAGCAGAAGGACTTCAAGCTGGCCCGCACCCAGTTCGAGACCCTGCTGAAGGAAGACGGCGAAGACGCCACCACCCTCTTCGCGCTGGGCGTGCTGTCGGCCCAGACCGACCAGTTGAAGGATGCCGAATACTATCTGCAGCGCTACCTGCAGGTGCTCTCGGCCCAGCCCGAGGAAGACCGCGATCCCAGCCAGGCCCTGCTGCTGCTCTCGCGCATCGCCGAGGAGCGCCGCGATCTGGATTCGGCCCTGCGCTATCTGGACCAGGCAGAACCCGGCACCGAAGGCTATCTGAACATCCAGGTCCGCCGCGCCCAATTGCTGGCCCGCAAGAACGACATCGAAGGCGCGCGCAAGGCGCTGGAAGATGCGCAAGCCGAATCGACCAACGATGGCGAACAGCTGCAATTGCTGCTGGCCGAATCGAGCCTGCTGCGCGATGCCAACCGCAACCAGGAAGCGGCCGACGTGCTCAAGGGCGGGTTGCAGCGCTTCCCCAACAATACCGACCTGCTCTACGACTATTCGATGGTCCTGGAAAAACTGGGCAAGTTCGACGAGATGGAAAAGTCGCTGCGCCGCGTGATGCAGCTGGCGCCGGGCAACCAGCACGCGTACAACGCGCTGGGCTATTCGCTGGCCGATCGCAACATCCGCCTGCCGGAAGCGCTGGAACTGATCCAGAAGGCGGCCGACCTGGCCCCGGAAGATCCCTTCATCGCCGACAGCCTGGGCTGGGTACTGTTCCGCATGGGACGTGCCGAACAGGCCGAAACCCAGATGCGCCGCGCCTATGGCCTGCGCCCTGATGTGGAGATCGGCGTGCACCTGGGCGAAGTCCTGTGGACCAATGGCAAGCAGGACGAAGCCCGCAAGGTCTGGCGCGAAGTCAGCCTCAAGGAACCCAACAATGAAGTCCTGAAAAGCACGCTGTCGCGTCTCAATGTGAAGTTATGAGCAAAACACGCGCTTTTCCGGGGGCTGCTGCCCTCTGCCTGGCCGCTCTGCTCGGCGGTTGCGCCACGGTGACGCAGGATGCCGTGGCACCGGACACTACCGCGCCGGCTTACCAGTCCAGCATCGAGATCGATGGCCGCATCTCGGTGCAGTACGAGCAGGATGACCGTCCGCAATCGCTGCATGGCAGCTTCTTCTGGAAGCAGACCGCGCAGGAGCTGAACCTGGAGATGTTCTCGCCCTTGGGCCAGACCGTGGCCACCATCAACGTCAAGCCCGGCATCGCCACGCTGGTGCAGTCAGGCCGCGCACCGCAGGTGGCGGCCGATGTGGATGCCCTGGCCGCGCAATCGCTGGGCTGGCCGCTGCCGGTCTCGGGCATGCGCCAGTGGCTGCAGGGCAGCGGCATCGATGCCAGCGGCAAGCCCTTCGTGGCCAAGGCAGGCGAGAACGATGCCAGCTTCACCACCCGCGATGGCTGGCGCGTGACCTATGCCAACTGGGAGAGCGATGCCGCCAGCGGCCAGACGCGCCCCAAACGCATCGACCTCACCCGCAGCACGACGCAGGCCGGCAAGGTGGCGATCCGCATCGCCATCGATGGCTGGAAGAAGCCTTGATGGAATGCCTGATGGCAGAACCTGCACCGCGTTTGATCCACAACTGAAGAATTCGTACTGCGCATGACCACCACCCTCACCGCCTGCCCGGCGCCGGCCAAGCTGAACCTGTTCCTGCACGTGACCGGCCGCCGCCCGGATGGCTATCACCTGCTGCAATCGGCCTTCCAGTTGATTGACCGCTGCGACACGCTCGATTTCAGCCTGCGCGAGGACGGGCAGATCCGCCGTACCAATGAGGTCCCCGGCGTGCCCGAGGCATCGGACCTGGTGATCCGCGCCGCGCACCTGCTGCGCGAGGCCAGCGGCCAGCTGCAGCTGGGCGCCGACATCACCGTACACAAGCTGCTGCCGATGGGCGGCGGGGTCGGTGGCGGCTCCTCCGATGCAGCAACGACATTATTGGTCTTGAATCATTTATGGAAATGCGGATACAATCGCGCCTCGCTGATGGAGATGGGCCTGAAGCTGGGGGCCGATGTTCCCTTCTTCCTGTTCGGGCGCAATGCATTCGCCGAAGGTGTGGGTGAAGAATTGTCGCCACTGCGTACCGCAGATTGCTGGTATGTGGTGATCGAACCGGGCGTATCTGTTCCAACTTCAATAATTTTTTCATCAAAGTTGTTGACAAGGGATACGAAACCAATCAGAATAACGGACTTTCCTGATGCGACGAAACAAGTTGCTTCCAGCTTCGGGAAAAACGATCTGGAAATGGTGGCAACCGCACATTTCCCCGAAGTGGCAGCAGCAGTCGAGTGGCTGGGCAAATTCGGGAGTGCGAGGATGACCGGATCTGGCGCTTGTGTGTTTAGTGCATTCGAACACGAACATCAGGCAGACGAAGTGCTCAAGCAATTGCCTTCGCGCTGGATCGGCTGGAAAGCCAAAGCGATGCAGGAACATCCTCTCGCCCATTTAGTGCAGTCGTAATAGAGAATTAGAGAATTGGTTTGACGAAGACGCAGCGCCTGAAGATGAGCGCGCCGGCACGGCAAACAGCAAGTTGCGTAGGGGAATCGCCAAGCTGGTTAAGGCACCGGATTTTGATTCCGGCATTCCAAGGTTCGAATCCTTGTTCCCCTGCCATTTAATTCGGACAGGCCTTGTTTCATCAGGCCCGGGTCCAGTCAGAAAAATAAGCCGTCAATGTGAGACCGAACAAGTCAAGCATTGTCGGCTTTTCGACTTTTTAACGATTGCATTCAGGGATACCCACATGGCACTTGAGAACCTGATGGTTTTTACGGGCAACGCCAACCCCGAACTGGCGCGCGGCGTCGCTGAGAAACTCGGTATCCCGCTGGGCAAGGCCAACGTTTCCAAGTTCTCCGACGGCGAAGTCATGGTCGAGATCAATGAAAACGTTCGCGGCAAGGACGTCTTCGTGCTGCAGTCCACCTGCGCACCGACCAATGACAACCTGATGGAAATCATGATCATGGTCGATGCTCTGAAGCGCGCATCGGCTGGTCGCATCACCGCCGCCATCCCCTATTTCGGTTATGCCCGCCAGGACCGCCGCCCGCGTTCGGCGCGTGTTGCCATCTCGGCCAAGGTCGTGGCCAACATGCTGCAGGAAGCCGGCGTCGAGCGCGTCCTGATCATGGATCTGCACGCAGACCAGATCCAGGGCTTCTTCGATATCCCGGTGGACAACATCTACGCCTCGCCGATCCTGCTGGGCGACCTGGTCAACAAGAACTACGACGACCTGCTGGTCGTGTCGCCCGACGTCGGCGGCGTGGTGCGTGCACGTGCGCTGGCCAAGCGCCTGAACTGCGACCTGGCCATCATCGACAAGCGCCGTCCGAAGGCCAACGTCTCCGAAGTGATGAACATCATCGGTGAAGTCGAAGGCCGCAACTGCGTCATCATGGATGACATGGTCGATACCGCCGGCACCCTGACCAAGGCTGCTGAAGTGTTGAAGGAACGTGGTGCCAAGAAGGTCGTGGCTTACTGTACGCACCCGGTGCTGTCGGGTCCGGCCATCGATCGCATCGCCAATTCACCGCTGGATGAACTGGTGGTGACCGACACCATTCCGCTGTCGCCCGCTGCACGCGGCTGCCCGAAGGTACGTCAGCTGACCTGCGCCGACCTGCTGGCCGAGACCTTCAAGCGCATCACCAAGGGTGACTCGGTGATGTCGCTGTTTGCTGAATAAGATTTTGTATTCGCCTCGCTGCGTTTTTTTGCAGCGAGGTTTTTTCGTATTCCCTGGTCGCGGGGAATATTTATCTCACGGGGCAACCGTCCATGGAATGATTCCACGACGAGCCTCGCCAACATTGGAGTTATCACATGAAAGTCATCGCCTTTCCGCGTAATGAACAGGGCACCGGAGCGAGCCGCCGCCTGCGTCGCGCGGGTCAAACCCCGGGTATCGTCTACGGTGGCACCGCTGCCCCGCTGAACATCGCTGTTGACCACAACGCGCTGTACCACGCCCTGAAGAAGGAAACCTTCCACTCGTCCATCCTGGACCTGGAAATCGACGGCAAGGTCGAGCAAGTGCTGCTGCGTGACTTCCAAGTCCACGCGTTCAAGCAACTGGTCCTGCACGTTGACTTCCAACGCGTGGATGCTTCCCAGAAGCTGCACACCAAGGTGCCCCTGCACTTCGTGAACGCCGAGATCTCGCCTGCCGTCAAGCTGCACGCCGGCATCATCAGCCACGTGGCTGCTGAACTGGACGTGACCTGCCTGCCGAAGAACCTGCCTGAGTTCATCGAAGTCGACCTGGCCAAGCTGGACGTCGGTCAATCGATCCACCTGGCTGACCTGAAGCTGCCCAACGGCGTGACCGCCGTGACCCAGGAAAACCTGACCATCGCCACCGCCACCGTGCCGGCTGGTCAAGTGGCCGCTGAAGGTGAAGCTGCTGGCGGCGCTGAAGAAGCCAAGTAATTCGCTTTTTCCGCTGCAAGAAAAAACCCGCCAATTTGCGTTGGCGGGTTTTTTTCGTTAACGAGTCCGGGTCCGTGATCGGGTGAGATGGCCAGACACGACCGACCATCCCTGCCCTGCCCTCTACTTCACCTCATTTGTCTGCGGCCTCACCGGCCAGCGCTGCTGCGGTCGCGTTCCCGGTCGCCGCACCGACCAGCGCACCCGTCGTGCCGCCCTTGGCCAGCAGCGGCGCCACATGATCCAGGAACTGCTTGCCTTCCGGCGTCTGGCTCAGGGCGGCCAGCATGCCGGTCAGCTTGGTACCGCCGGCAGGTGTGAAGAGGTCGCCCAGCTTGGCCACCCCTTGCTGCATGTCGCCCGCGTTGGCGATCACCTTCAGGTCAGCGTGCTGCATGGCGCGCGCCATTTCCATACCGACGTCGCGACCCACTTCGACCTGCTTGATGGTGATCAGGTACTGCTGATAACCGGCATTGGCACCGATTTCCTTGGCCAGCTGTATCTGCGTGGTGACCGGCGCCATCAGCATGGCCTGCTCGGCGGCTGCCGCGGCCTCACCACGCGCACGCACACCATCGGCTTCCTTGAGGGCTGCGGCGAGATCACCTTCGGCGCGGGTAGTGACGGCCTGCTTCTGCGCATCGGCATTGATGACCTGCACCTGCTTCTGCGCATCCGCATTGACCACGGCCACCTGCTTTTCCTGCTCGGCCCGCACCGCGGCCACATCGCGCGCGATTTCCGCGCCGCGCACTTCCTGCACCTTCTTCACATCCATGTCGCGCTCGGTGGTGGTCTTGGCGGCGGCCTTGATTTCCTGCTGCGCCTGTTCGTTGGCAATACCGACCTGCTTTTCCTTTTCCGCCGTCCGCAGGCCGACCTGCTGGGCCGCATCCTGACGCTGCACTTCCACGGTCCGCTTGGCATCGATCTCGGCCAGCTCGGCCTGGCGCTGGTTCTCGGCAACCTTGACCCGGCTTTCCATCTCGATGCGCGATTTTTCCTTGGCCATCACGTTGTTGATGACGGTGCTGCCATTGGCATCGCGCAAGTCCATGAACTCGATGGTCTTCACCGGCAGCACACCCCATTGCGAAATCTGTTCCTGCACTTCCATCGTGAACTGCGCTCCCAGCTCGGCGCGCGACTGCATAATGTCTTCCAGCGCATTGGTGGCCAGCACCCGCCGCACGGCACCTTGCAGCACGGCCTTGAGGTCGGTGTGCAAGGCATCGAAGGTAGCAACCCGCTGGGCCGCCGTCTCGGCATTGTCGACACGGAAGAAAGCGACGGCATCGATGACGAAGGGCAACCGCTCCTTGTCATAGGCCTCGTAGTTGTTCAGCGCGACCTGGAAGATGCTCTCGGGGAATTCGGTCACCGTGATCCCCAGCTTGGGCACCCAGCTGGGCCACGCGTAATACGCATTGCCGGCGGGCTTGCCACGTCCGTAGGGAGTGCTTGAATGCGAGGTCTGCACGATGTGGACCATGTTGGTCGGCACCACGCGGCGCAGCGTGATGGCGATGATCAGGACCAGCAGCAGGATGGCCGCGACGGCCGCGATCAGACTTAACTCCAGGATACTCATACCTCTCCTTGTGGATGAATTGACGGGCCGTCATGGGCCGGCCCGAAAAACAGAGAAGGCGCGCGAATATTGTTGGGCAGCAGCGGTTTTACGCGCTACGCAAGCTCTGCGGGGATTCTCATCTTACAGGAGTTTTTCCTCTCTGCAATTCTTGTCCAAGGAGAGGAAACGGCAGGACGCCAGAGGCACTCCGGCCCATTGCAGGCCGGAGCAAACAGCTAAATTATTTACCGCTGTTGAGCCATGCCTGGCGCTGACGCAGCACTGCCACTGGCTTGGCCAGCGGCTTGAGCGTGACCTGCGGTGCGGTATCGGACTTGAGCCTGAGACTGAACTCCATGAGCTCATCACGGCGGAAAGCGTGGATGCGCACGGTGTCATTGAAACGATAGCGCGCCAGCAGACCATCGGGGCCCGCAGCCGGTACGCGCAGGCCATCAATGGCGACCAGTTTGTCGCCGGCCGACAGCCCCGCCTGCATCGCCGGACCGCCCTCATAGACGGCGGCGAGCTTGGCGTCGCCGCCTTCCTTGCCGATGCGCGCACCGAGCCATGGCTTGGCGTCGACCGGTACGCTGGCCTCATAGGCCACACCGAAGGCGGGCAGCAGGTCGTCCAGCGGCACGTCCTCGGTGCCACGGATGTAGCGGTCATGGAAGCGCTTGAGGTCAGCGCCGCTCAACTCTTCCATGATGGCCAGAATCTCGTCTTCCGGCACGCCCTGCTGCTTGCCGTCGTAGAAGTCGCGGCCATAGCGTGTCCACAGCCCGCGCATCACGTCATCCAGCGAACGGCGGCCACGGGTCTGGGTGCGAATGGTCAGATCCAGCCCCAGCGCCACCAGCGAGCCCTTGGTGTAGTAACTGACGATGGCATTGCTGGCGTTTTCATCCTGTCGGTAATACTTGACCCAGGCATCGAAGCTGGATTCGGCCACGCTCTGCTTCTTGCGGCCGGTGCCGCGCAGGACGCCCGTGACTGTCTTGCCGACCAGCTTGAGGTAATTGTCCAGATCGATGACCCCGGTACGGACCAGGAACAGGTCATCGTAATAACTGGTAAAGCCCTCGAAGAGCCACAGCAGCGAGGTGTAATTTTCCTGACGCAAATCGTAGGGCGCGAACACCGCCGGCTTGATGCGCTTGACGTTCCAGGTGTGGAAATACTCATGGCTGCACAAGCCCAGGTAAGTGCGGTAGCCATCGGTCTGTTCCGGCTTGCCCTTGACCGGCAGGTCGGCCCGCGAACAGATCAGCGCAGTCGATGCACGGTGTTCCAGCCCACCGTAGCCGTCACCCACGGCCAGCGTCATGAAGACATAGCGATCCATGGGCGCACGCTTGCTGCGCGGCTCGAAGAAGGCGATCTGCGCCTCGCAGATCTTCTTCAAGTCATCGCACAGGCGTGCCAGGTCGAGATTGGGCACGCGGCCCGTAATGACCACATCGTGTGGCACGCCATGCGCCTGGAAAGTGGCCAGGGCAAAGTCGCCGATCTCTACCGGATGATCAATCAGCGCATCGTAGTTCGGTGCAACGTAAGTCCCGAAACCATAGCGCTTGGCCTTGAGTTCCGGCATGGCCGTGGCCACGCGCCAGCGCTTGAAGTCATCCCCTTCCGGGCGGACGATGTCCACCACCTGCTCGCCCTCCTCGAAACCATGCGCGGCCAGGAAGACGCTGGTGCCATTGAAGAAGCCATGCGTGCGGTCCAGGTGGGCCGTGCGCACCGACAGGTCCCAGGCATACACCTGATAGTGCAGCGTGAGCGCACCCTTGCAGGGGGCGGCTTGCCAGGTGTGCTTGTCCAGTTTCTTCACTGCCACCTTGCGGCCATTGGATTCGCCACGCAGCTGCACGATGTTCTTACCGAATTCACGAATCATGTAGCTCCCCGGAATCCAGGCCGGCAGCGAGAAGACCTGGCCGTCAGCGGCCGGGCTATCCACGGTGACACTGACGTCGTAGAGATGGGAGGCAGGATCGAGGGAAGTGATGCGGTAGCGGATCGGGGTTGCCATTGCGATGTGCGTAGGGATGGTGCCGGCAGGCGGCGATGGGCCATTTTACACGCGCGGCCAAAGGGCATGGGGCTTGGGGCGCAGGCATGGCACGAAACACATGACGAAAAAAAACCGGACCGGCTTGCGCCGATCCGGGTCCAGGGTCAAACGAAAACTGCGTACTGCTTGATACTTTTTAAATCATATAAATCATTCAGCGTTCAATACGAGGCGACCGATCAGCGCGGCAGCAGCGAAGAACCCATCAGGAATTCATCCACCGCACGTGCGCACTGGCGGCCTTCGCGGATCGCCCACACCACCAGCGACTGGCCACGGCGCATGTCGCCTGCAGCAAAGACCTTGTCCACCGAAGTCTTGTAGCAGCCTTCGCCATCGGTCGTGGCCTTGGCATTGCCGCGCGCATCTTTCTCGACGCCGAAGGCATCAAGCACCTGCTGCACCGGCGAGACGAAGCCCATGGCCAGCAGCACCAGGTCAGCCTTGATCTCGAATTCCGAATCGGGCACTTCGACCATCTTGCCGTCCTTGAACTCGACGCGCGCCGCGATGAGCTTCTCGACCTTGCCGCCCTTGCCTTCCAGGCGCTTGGTGGTCACCGCGAAATCACGTGCGCAACCTTCTTCGTGCGAGGAAGAGGTACGCAGCTTGATCGGCCAGTAGGGCCAGACCAGCGGCTTGTTTTCGGATTCCGGCGGTTGCGGCATCAGTTCGAACTGGGTGACCGAAGCCGCACCATGACGGTTGGAAGTACCGACGCAGTCGGAGCCGGTGTCGCCACCGCCGATGACGACCACGTTCTTGCCGGTGGCCATGATCTGGCTCTTGAGCTTGTCGCCGGCATTGACCTTGTTCTGCAGCGGCAGGAAGTCCATGGCGAAATGCACGCCCTTCAGTTCGCGGCCCGGCACCGGCAGGTCACGCGGGGACTCCGCACCACCAGCGATGACGACGGCATCGAATTCCTTCTTCAGCTCTTCCGGGGTGACACTTTCCTTGGACCAGTTGTTGACGGTCTCGGGGAATTCCTTGCCGACGAACACGCCGGTACGGAAGCTCACGCCTTCGGCCTTCATCTGTTCGACGCGCAGGTCGATGTGCGACTTTTCCATCTTGAAGTCGGGGATGCCATAACGCAGCAGGCCGCCGACGCGATCGTTCTTTTCAAACACGGTCACGTCGTGACCGGCGCGCGCCAGCTGCTGGGCAGCGGCCAGGCCGGCAGGACCGGAACCGACCACGGCGACCTTCTTGCCGGTCTTGACTGCGGCAGGTTGCGGCACCACCCAGCCGTTTTCCCAACCCTTGTCGATGATGAAGTGCTCGATCGACTTGATGCCCACGGCGTCATTGTTGATGCCCAGGGTGCAGGCGGCTTCGCAGGGTGCCGGGCAGATGCGGCCGGTGAACTCGGGGAAGTTGTTGGTCTGGTGCAGGGTGTCCAGGGCTTCCTTGTAGTTGCCGCGATAGACCAGGTCATTCCAGTCGGGAATGATGTTGTTGACCGGGCAGCCGTTGTTGCAGAAGGGGATGCCGCAGTCCATGCAACGCGCGCCCTGGATCTTGGCGTCAGCGTCGCTCAGGTGCAGGACGAATTCCTTGTAATGCTTGGTACGCGCGGCAGGTGCCTCGCAGGCCTCTTTCAGGCGCTGGTACTCCATGAAACCGGTTGCTTTTCCCATTTTCCTCTCACATTCTCGCTAAGGATGCGGCGGGCGGCGCTCTTCACTTTTCGCGCCACGCCCGCCGGCGTGCTTGATTGATTAGTCCGATCACAGCCTGAAGATCAGGCAGCGACCTTTTCCTTCTTCGTTTCGGCAGCGGCGGCCAGTTCGGCCAGCGCACGCTTGTACTCGGTCGGGAACACCTTGACGAACTTGGCGCGCGACGCCGCCCAGTTATCCAGCAGGTAGCGCGCACGCGTGCTGCCGGTGTACTTGAAGTGGCGCTCAATCAAGCCGCGCAGGATGGCTTCGTCGGTCTGGCGCTCGCCACCGCGCAGCAGGCTGTGCCAGATGTCGCGGCCCAGGGTCTGCTCCTGCTCGGTGTCGGACAGGACCTTCTCCAGGCTGACCATCGAGGTATTGCACTTGCCGGCGAAATCGCCTTCCGGGTCATATACATAAGCGATACCACCCGACATGCCCGCTGCGAAGTTGCGGCCGGTGTTGCCCAGCACCACTACGGTGCCGCCGGTCATGTATTCGCAACCGTGGTCGCCGGTGCCTTCCACCACTGCTGTGGCACCGGAGTTGCGCACGGCGAAACGCTCGCCGGCCACGCCGTTGATGAAGGCTTCACCGCTGATGGCACCGTACAGGACGGTATTGCCGGAGATCATGTTGTCCACCGCACGGCCACGGAACTCGGTGTTGGGACGCACGATGATGCGGCCACCCGACAAGCCCTTGCCGACGTAGTCGTTGCCTTCGCCGACCAGGTCCAAGGTCACGCCCTTGGCCAGGAAGGCGCCGGCGGACTGGCCTGCGGTACCTTGCAGCTGGATGTGGATGGTGTCGTCCGGCAGGCCTTCATCGCCGTAACGCTTGGCCACCTCACCCGAGAGCATGGCGCCGACGGTACGGTTGAGGTTCTTGATCGGCGAGATGAAGGAAACCTTCTCGCCCTTCTCCAGCGCGATCTTGGCTTGCGCGATCAGCTTGTGATCCAGTGCCTTGTCCAGGCCGTGGTCTTGCACGTCGGTGTGGTACACCGGCAGGTTCGATTCGGGCTGGTGGAAGATGCGGCTGAAGTCCAGGCCCTTGGCCTTCCAGTGCGCGATGGCCTTGGAACGGTCCAGCAGGTCGGCGCGGCCGATCAGTTCGTCGAACTTGCGGATACCCAGCTGGGCCATGATCTGGCGCGCTTCTTCAGCGATGAAGAAGAAGAAGTTGACCACGTGTTCCGGCTTGCCGGAGAACTTGGCGCGCAGCACCGGATCTTGCGTAGCCACGCCCACCGGGCAGGTGTTCAGGTGGCACTTGCGCATCATGATGCAGCCTTCGACCACCAGCGGTGCGGTGGCGAAACCGAATTCGTCCGCGCCCAGCATGGCGCCGATGACGACGTCACGGCCGGTCTTCATCTGGCCGTCAGCCTGCACGCGGATGCGGTTGCGCAGGCCGTTCAGGACCAGGGTCTGCTGGGTTTCCGCCAGGCCCAGTTCCCACGGGGAACCGGCGTGCTTGATCGAGGACAGCGGCGAAGCACCGGTACCGCCATCGTGACCGGCGATGACCACGTGGTCGGACTTCGCCTTGGCCACGCCGGCAGCAACGGTACCGACACCCACTTCGGAGACCAGCTTGACCGAGATGGAAGCGCGCGGGTTGACGTTCTTCAGGTCGTGGATCAGCTGGGCCAGATCCTCGATGGAGTAGATGTCATGGTGCGGCGGCGGCGAGATCAGGCCCACGCCCGGCACCGACACGCGCAGCTTGGCGATGTATTCCGAGACCTTGTGGCCGGGCAGCTGGCCGCCTTCGCCAGGCTTGGCACCCTGGGCCATCTTGATCTGGATCTGGTCGGCCGAGATCAGGTATTCGGCGGAGACGCCGAAACGGCCCGATGCCACCTGCTTGATGCGCGAGCGCAGCGAGTCGCCTTCCAGCAGGGGAATGTCGACTTCGATGTGTTCCTTGCCGATTTCGGACGCCAGGGTCGCACCTTGCTTGATGGGGATGCCCTTCAGCTCGTTGCGATAACGGTTCACGTCCTCGCCACCTTCACCGGTGTTGGACTTGCCGCCGATGCGGTTCATCGCGATGGCCAGCGTGGCGTGGGCTTCGGTCGAGATCGAGCCCAGCGACATGGCGCCGGTGGCGAAGCGCTTGACGATTTCCTTGGCCGGTTCCACTTCATCGATCGAGATCGCCTTGGAGGGGTCGATCTTGAACTCGAACAGGCCGCGCAGCGTCATGTGGCGCTTGGACTGGTCGTTGATGATCTGGGCGTATTCCTTGTAGGTGTTGTAGCTGTTCGAACGGGTCGAGTGCTGCAGCTTGGCGATCGCGTCCGGGGTCCACATGTGCTCTTCGCCACGGATGCGGAAGGCGTATTCGCCACCGGCGTCCAGGGCGTTGGCCAGCACCGGGTCTGCGCTGAAGGCGGCGGTGTGCAGGCGCAGCGCTTCTTCGGCCACTTCGAACACGCCGATGCCTTCGACGTTGGACGCGGTGCCCTTGAAGTACTTGTCCACCAGTGCCTTCGACAGGCCGATGGCTTCGAAGATCTGCGCGCCGCAGTAGGACATGTAGGTCGAGATGCCCATCTTGGACATGACCTTCAGCAGGCCCTTGCCGACCGCCTTCTGGAAGTTGTAGATGGCCTTCTCAGGCGACAGGTCGCCCGGCAGACCCTTGGCCAGATCGGCCAGGGTGTCCATGGCCAGGTACGGGTGGATCGCTTCGGCGCCATAGCCTGCCAGCAGGGCGAAGTGGTGCGTTTCACGGGCCGAACCGGTTTCCACTACCAGGCCGGTGGAGGTGCGCAGGCCCTTGCTGACCAGGTGCTGGTGGATGGCCGAGGTGGCCAGCAGTGCCGGAATCGGCAGCTGGTCGGCATCGACCTTGCGGTCCGAGATGATCAGGATGTTGTGGCCCGACTTGACCGCATCCACGGCCTTGGCGCACAGCGAAGCCAGGCGGGCTTCGATGCCTTCCTTGCCCCAGGCCACCGGGTAGCAGATGTTCAGTTCGTAGGACTTGAACTTGCCGCCGCTGTGCGCGCTGATGTTGCGCAGCTTGGCGATGTCGTCATAGTCCAGCACCGGCTGCGACACTTCCAGGCGCATCGGCGGGTTGATGTTGTTGGTGTCCAGCAGGTTGGGCTTGGGGCCGATGAAGGACACCAGCGACATGACCAGCGCTTCGCGGATCGGGTCGATCGGCGGGTTGGTCACCTGCGCGAACAACTGACGGAAGTAGTTGTACAGCGGCTTGTTCTTGTTGGACATGACCGCCAGCGGCGAGTCATTGCCCATGGAGCCGATGGCTTCCTCGCCACCGCTGGCCATGGGGGCCATCAGGAACTTGACGTCTTCCTGGGTGTAGCCGAAGACCTGCTGCAGGTCCAGCAGCTTCAGGGACGAGGACGGCTGGCGCGGCTCTTCCTTCAACTCGTCCAGCTTGACGCGTACCGAGTTGATCCACTGCTTGTAGGGCTTGGCGTTGGCGTAGGTGTCCTTCAGTTCCTTGTCGTCGATGATGCGGCCGGCATCCAGGTCGATCAGGAACATCTTGCCCGGCTGCAGGCGCCACTTCTGGATGATCTTGGATTCGGGAATCGGCAGCACGCCGGATTCGGAAGCCATTACCACCAGGTCGTCATCGGTGACGATGTAGCGCGCCGGACGCAGGCCGTTGCGGTCCAGCGTGCCGCCGATGTGGCGGCCGTCGGTGAAGGCCAGCGCAGCGGGGCCGTCCCATGGTTCCATCATGGCAGCGTGGTATTCGTAGAAGGCGCGGCGGTTGTCGTCCATCGAGGTGTGGTTTTCCCAGGCTTCGGGGACCATCATCATCATCGCCTGCGGCAGCGGATAGCCGGCCATGACCAGCAGTTCCAGCGCGTTGTCGAAGCTGGCGGTATCGGACTGGCCTTCATAGATCAGCGGGAACAGCTTCTTCAGGTCCGAACCCAGCACGGCCGACTGCATCACGCCTTCGCGGGCGCGCATCCAGTTGAAGTTGCCCTTGACGGTGTTGATTTCACCGTTGTGGGCGATCAGGCGGTACGGGTGGGCCAGCGGCCATTCCGGGAAAGTGTTGGTGGAGAAGCGCTGGTGCACCAGGGCCAGCGCGGAGACACAGCGCTCGTCCTGCAGGTCCTTGTAGTACACGCCGACCTGGTCGGCCAGCAGCAGGCCCTTGTAGACCACGGTGCGGGCCGACATCGAGGGCACGAAGAATTCCTTGCCGTGCAACAGGTTCAGGGCCTGGATGGCGTGGCCGGAGGACTTGCGGATCACGTAGAGCTTGCGTTCCAGCGCGTCGGTGACCATCACGTCGGGGCCGCGGCCGATGAAGATCTGGCGGATCACCGGCTCTTTTTCGCGCACGGTCGGCGACATCGGCATGTCGCGGTCCACCGGCACATCGCGCCAGCCCAGCACGATCTGGCCTTCGGCCAGCACCGCGCGTTCGATTTCCTGCTCACAGGCAATGCGGGAGGCGTTTTCCTTCGGCAGGAAGACCATGCCCACGCCGTATTCACCGGGCGGCGGCAGGTCCACGCCCTGCTTGGCCATCTCTTCACGGTAATACTGGTCGGGGATCTGGATCAGGATACCGGCACCGTCACCCATCAACGGGTCGGCACCGACAGCACCCCGGTGATCCAGGTTCTTCAGGATGAGCAAACCCTGGTCAACGATGGAATGGGTTTTCTTGCCCTTGATGTGGGCGATGAAACCGACGCCACAGGCGTCATGTTCATTTGCTGGGTCGTAAAGGCCTTGCGCGTGCATAACGGTACTCCACCACATTGACAGTAAGGATTTGAAGAATAGTGCACTGCACCCAATAGTTCAATGAAAATAATTAGGGTCTGAGTGCAATTAAAATCCCCAAGATTTTCAGGATTTTTATAATAGGGACAGAGTTATGCAGTACAGATTCAAGTCCTTGATTGCAAAGACTTATTTTTAAAAGCTTACGATTCTTGCCGGACGGATACTTCATCTGCCTCGCTCGCAATGCGAACGATGGCGGGACGGCCACGCTTGGCCGGACTGACGCGCCGGTGGGTCTGGCGCTCCAGCCCCTGCTTGAAATCTTCCGAACCCAGCGCCCAACCCTTGAGCGTGGCATCGGTGATGCGCTCCACTTCGGCGCGCGCCAGTCCTTCTTCGGTGAGCTGGCGATAAGCGATCTCACGATCGAAGGGAGTGTTGCCAATCGACCAATATTGAGGATGGTCGGTGATCAGCCCATCCTGCTTGGCCCCGATGTGATGCATGTAGCTGGACCACGGATAATCTCCCGGGCTGGCCGCCAGGCCATTGCGCACCGGGTTGAGCTCGATGTAGCGGCAGATGGCCAGCAGGTAGAGCTCGGGGTCGATGACCGTAGCGCGGTAGCGCCCCTGCCACAGCGTGCCGCTGCGTCCATGCTTCTGGTTGAAATACGGGACGTAGTGGCGCCCTATCCACTGCATCATCCGTGCCAGGCCCTGGTCGTCGGCCGGGGTGGCCAGCAGGTGCAGGTGATCCGGCATGAGCACGTAGGCATGGACGGCCACCTTGAATTGCCTTGCAGCATCCTTGAGCCAGCCGAGGAAGGCCAGATGGTCATCGGCATCACGGAAGATGACCAGGCCGTCATGGCCACGCTGGATGATGTGGTGCGGCTGGTGCGGAACGACGAGTCGGGGAAGGCGGGCCATGGCAGACGCTGCAAACCGGTTGAGTGGAGCAGACATTCTAATGCACTCCGTCCCCAATAAACGTGCGATGCCGAATTTGCATCGTTTTATCCAGTTTATTCACTCGCGCATAAAAAAACCGGCCAGATTGCTCCAGCCGGTCAAGCCCCACGTTGAATTGTTCACATCTCCATCAAAGCCGCTTATACCGCCGTGGTTTCCTTGTCCTTGCCCTTGGTCAGGACCAGGCTGGCGATGATGGAGATCACCAGGATGGCACCGACGATGGACAGCGAGACCAGCACCGGCACGTGGAACCAGTAGGACGCCAGCATCTTGCCGCCCACGAACAGCAGCACCAGGGCCAGGCCATACTTGAGCAAGTGGAAGCGCTCTGCCGAATCAGCCAGCAGGAAGTACAGCGCACGCAGACCCATGATGGCGAACATGTTCGAGGTGAAGACGATGAACGGATCCTTGGTAATGGCGAAGATCGCCGGGATACTGTCCACCGCGAAGATCACGTCGGAAATTTCGATCAGCAGCAGCACCAGCATCAGCGGGGTGAAATAGCGCACGCCATTGATGCGGGTGGTGAAGTTTTCGCCGTCGTAGTTGTCACTGATCTTCATATGGCCGCGCAGCCAGCGCAGCAGCGGGTTGTCACCCAGATCAGCTTCCTTGTCGGCAAAGATCAGCATCTTGATGCCAGTGAACACCAGGAAGGCACCGAACACGTACAGGATCCAGCTGAACTGCGCGATCATCCAGGCACCCAGCAAAATCATCACGGCCCGCATGACGATGGCACCGATGACGCCGTACAGCAGCACGCGGCGCTGCATTTCAGCCGGCACGGCGAAGTAGCTGAAGATCATCAGGAACACGAAGATGTTGTCGACCGACAGCGCCTTCTCGATCAGGTAACCGGAGAGGAACTCGGCGCCCTTCTGGTTGGCGAACTCGCGGCCGACGTTGGCATCGAGGTACCACCACATCAGGCCGGCGAACAGGAAGGCCAGCGACACCCATACCACCGACCAGCTCAGCGCCTCCTTGGGCGACACCCGGTGGGCGTTGCGGCCGCCCAGGGCAAACATGTCCACGGCCAGCATCCCCAGCACGAAGACGATGAAACCTATCCACATGGGCAGGCTTGCGAAACTCTCTACACCGTTCATGGCAGACCTCTCTTCTTTATCTTCTTTCAGTGTGACAACGATTCACGGCACAGCGACAACTCCGAACCGCACCTGACAAGGCGCTACTGTAGGCCAAACCAGACTGAATGAAAATTCGAATATTTTGAGATAATACTTCGGGAAAACCGAAGTATTGAAATCACCCGCAACCAGGAAGCAGCGCATGGCCAGCCTCAACTACAAGCATCTCCACTATTTCTGGACGGTCGCCAAGACTGGCGGCGTGGCGCGCGCCAGCGAGCGGCTGCACCTGACCGCGCAGACCATCAGCGGGCAGATCAGCCTGTTCGAGGAATCCCTGGGCTACAAGCTCTTCAAGCGCGTGGGCCGGCGGCTGGAACTCAATGATGAAGGCCGCATGGTGTTCGATTACGCCGAACGCATCTTCAGCCTCGGCGAGGAGCTGGAAGAAGCCCTGCGCCTGCGCCCCGGCGGACGCACGCTGCAACTGCGCGTGGGCGTGGCCGATGCCGTGCCCAAGGCGATTGCCTACCTGCTGCTGGAAAGCGCACTGGCGATGCAGGACCCGATCCGCATCATCTGCCGCGAAGGCAAGCTGGACGTACTGCTGGCCGATCTGGCCATCCACAAGCTGGACATCATCATCGCCGACAGCCCGATGCCGCCCAATGTGGACGTGCGCGGCTACCACCACTTGCTGGGCGAATGCGATACCAGCTTCTTCGCCACGCCCGAACTGGCCAGGCGCTATCGCAAAGGCTTTCCGCAGAGCCTCGATGCCGCGCCCTTCCTGATGCCGGGGGAAGATGCGGCGGTGCGTCCGCGCCTGCTGCGCTGGTTCGAGAAGGAAGGCATCCGCCCACAGATCACGGGGGAATTCGACGATGGGGCCCTGCTGCTGGCCTTCGGCGACGCCGGCGCGGGCATCTTTGCGGCCCCCACGGCGATTGCCGGGCAGATTCGCAAGCAATATGGACTGGTGGAGATCGGCAAGACCGACGCCATCCGCGAGCAGTTCTATGCGATCTCGGTCGAGCGCAGGCTGAGCCATCCGGCCGTGCTGGCGATCCAGACCGCGGCGCGCGGCAACCTCATCGTGGGGAGCACTCCACCCCGCTCCGGCGATAAGACTGCAAGCCGGCAATGAGCCCGGCGGCCGCAGCCGTGGATGTTGTGGATAAAGACAAATATATATGCACCTTGGTGCATATCCCTTGCACACATGTGGCAAACTGACTCGTCATACCAGTGCAGTCGTAAATGACGGGAAATGCAGGGCTGAAAATGGGATGAAAAAAGGCGGCACAAAAGAAAAACCCCACGGCCCTTGCGAGTCGTGGGGTAAATCCCATTCTCGGGGGGGAGAATGGAGGGGGAACTTCAATATAGCGAAATAGCCGAGCTGTCGCAGCCGTTTTTACAAATGGTTACACCCTCTTCATATGCTGCAACCGCAAACATATTTGTGGCGTGGAGGTTCATATCAAAACAATCCGGTATGAATCCAATATATCAAAGACTTGCCACAAGTAAAGAACGCAGGGCCAGCAAAGAGGCCGAGCTGCGTTCCCGCCGGCTGATCAGGAAGGTGGTCACGCGGCCATCGCGGCCCAGCGAATGGGTGGCAAATCCGTGCGGTTCCATCTGCATCGCGATCACCGAACGCGGCACCACCGCCACCCCGGCACCTGCCGCCACGCAAGCCAGGATGGCGTGATAGGAAGCCAGCTCCAGCGTGCGTACCGGCACCCCGCCCTTGCCTTGGCCGGCGAACCAGCTTTCTGCATGGCGGCGGTAGGCGCAGCCCTGCTCGAAGACGATCAGGGTATCCAGCATCACATCCTCGGGCGAGCGCACCCGGCGATGGCTGCGCGGCGTCACCAGCAGCAGTTCTTCCTTGTACAGCGGTGTCGCGGACAGGGCGCCATCCTCGATGGGCCCGGCCACCAGCGCCGCATCCAGCTTGCCGGCGCGCACCCCGGCGATCAGTACGTCGGTCGGGCCGGTCGACAGTTCCAGCCGCACTTCGGGCCAGCGCTGGTGGAATTCGGCCAAGGGGGCCGGCAAGCGGCTGGCGGCGGCGCTTTCCATGGAGCCGATGCGCAGGCGGCCACGCGGATTCTGCGGCGAAACCACCTCGCGCGCCTCCTGCACCAGGTCGAGGATGCGTTCAGCGTAATCCAGCAGGGCTTCGCCCGAGGCGGTCAGCACCAGCCGCTTGCGGTCGCGCACGAACAGCGGCACGCCGATGGACTCCTCCAGCTGCTTGATGCGCGTGGTGACATTGGACTGCACCCGGTTGAGCCGCTCGGCGGCGCGGGTCACGCCGCCTTCGGCGACGACGGTGCGGAAGATTTCCAGTTCGGCCAGTTCCATGGCTGCTCCAGTGGATGTTCTCGAATCAAGATGAAGTCATCCCGATTATTCATTTTTTGGAATGACTGAAAGACGATAGCATAGACCCCTGTTCACCTCACGCCTTTGCGCTTGCCCATGACCCAGCCCGCCGCCTCACACCCAAGCGCCTCCCTTCACGCGCTGGCCTGGAAAGTCTGCCTGTCCGGCATGGTGGCCCTGTCGGTGGCGATGGGCATCGGCCGTTTCGCCTTCACGCCGCTGTTGCCGATGATGCTGCATGAAGGCAGCCTCTCGCTGCAGATGGGCGGCTGGCTGGCCACTGCGAATTACCTGGGCTACTTCGCCGGTGCCATGCTGTGCGCCTTCCATCGCAGCAAGCGCGGCGTGGCCATGCTGCGCGCCGGGCTGGTGGTGACCATCCTGCTCACGCTGGGCATGGGCGTACTGCATCAGGACTGGATCTGGCTGTGGATGCGCTTTCTCTCCGGCGTGGCCAGCGCCTATGTGTTCGTCTATACCGCCGGCTGGTGCCTGCAGCAACTGACGCAGCTGGGCCGTCCCGAACTGGGCGGCGTGATCTTCTGCGGTCCCGGCCTGGGCATCGCGCTGACCGGCCTGCTCTCGGGCCCCATGATTGCGGCCGGCTGGCTGGCCGCCGGTGGCTGGATCCTCTTCGGTGTCATCGCGCTCGGGCTCACGGCGCTGGTGTGGAAGTCGTTCAGCTTCGATGCCGGGCGCGGTCTCAACGTGCATCCGCATGACAGCAATGCAGCACAGGCTCCGGCCCCGGAATCGGCGAGCCGGAAGCGGGAAGTGATGATCCAGGTGATTGCCTACGGCATCGCCGGATTCGGATACATCATCACCGCCACCTTCCTGCCGGTGATCGCACGCCAGGCACTGCCGGGCTCGGTGTGGCCGGATTACTTCTGGCCCATCTTCGGCTTGTCGGTGGCGGCCGGGGCCTTCAGCGCGACACGGCTGTCGGTGCAGGGCGACCAGCGCCTGCTGCTGACCGGGGCTTACCTGATGCAGGCGGCGGGGGTGCTGGTGTCGATCCTGTTCCCCACTGCGCCCGGCTTTGCGTTGAGCTGTCTGCTGCTCGGTCTGCCCTTTACCGCCATTACCTTGTTCGGCATGCGCGAAGCACGCCGCCTGCGGCGCGAACAGGCCAGCAGCCTGATGGCCCTGATGACCGCCGCCTACGGCATCGGCCAGATCGCCGGCCCGCCGCTGGCCACCGCCCTGGTGCACGGCAGTGGCTCTTTCACGCCCTCGCTGTGCGTGGCGGCGGTGACGCTGCTCATCGGTGCGGGACTCTACTATCGACTCACGATCACGCATCGCCTGCCGCGCTGACCCGCTTTTCGACGCATCATGAAAAACGCCCGCGACATCGACTGTCGCGGGCGTTCGTCCTTGCAGCCACCAGCAATGTGGATCAGCGGAAGGCCGGCTCCGCAAAGCTGCGCAGCTTGCGGCTGTGCACCTGCTCGATGCCATTGTTGCGCAACAGCTCCAGCGCGCGAATGCCGATCTGCAAGTGCTGCGCCACGCGCTGCTCATAGAAGGTATTGGCCATGCCGGGCAGCTTGATCTCCCCGTGCAGGGGCTTGTCCGAGACACACAGCAGCGTGCCATAGGGCACCCGGAAGCGGAAGCCGTTGGCCGCCACCGTCGCGCTTTCCATGTCCAGTGCGATGGCGCGGCTCTGCGAGAAGCGCAGCAGCGGCATGCGATGGTCGCGCAGTTCCCAGTTGCGGTCATCGACCGAGGCCACGGTGCCGGTACGCATGATGCGCTTCAACTCATAGCCATCGAGCTGGGTGATGCTGGCCACCGCATCCTGCAAGGCCAACTGCACTTCCGCCAGCGCCGGGATCGGCACCCACAGCGGCAGGTCATCATCGAGCACGTGATCGTCCCGCACATAGGCATGCGCCAGCACGTAATCGCCCATGCGCTGCGAGGCCGACAAGCCTGCGCAGTGGCCCAGCATCAGCCAGCCGTGCGGACGCAAGACGGCCACGTGGTCGGTCACCGTCTTGGCATTGGAGGGACCCACGCCGATATTGACCAGGGTGATGCCGCTGCCGTCGGCGCGCTGCAGGTGATAGGCCGGCATCTGCGGCTGCCGTGCTGGTGCCACACCGGAAACTGGCCTGGTCTCTGTACCGGTCTGGTTGGCACTCCAGGTGGTGACATTACCGGGCTCGACGAAGGCAGTGTACTGGCGGCGATAGGCCAGTTCATCCGGATCATCGGTCGGCTCCATCAGGCGCCGGCCCAGACGCACGAATTCATCGACGTAGAAAGCGTAGTTGGTGAAGAGCACGTAGCGCTGAAACTGGTCCGGCGAGGTCGCCGTGTAATGGCGCAGGCGATGCAGCGAGTAATCGATGCGCGGCCCGGTGAACAGCGCCAGCGGGTGCGGCCCTTCGCGCCAGGCACCGTTGTCAACTTCATAGGTGCCGTTGGCGATGCGGTCATCCATGGTCGCCAGGTCGGGCAGGTCGAAGTAATCGGGCAGCGTGCGCAGGTGTTCCGGGTCCAGGCTGCCTTCCACGTGTATGCCTTCGGGGAAGGCGAAGTGCACCGGGATCGGCAGCTCGCTCACGCCCACTTCCAGCGGCACCTCATGGTTCTGCAGCACCAGCTTGAATTGCGCCAGCAGGTATTGATGGAACAGCTTGGGACGCGTGAGCGTGGTCTCGTAGCAGCCGGGACCGGCCACGAACCCGAAGGACTGGCGGGTATCGGTGTGAGTGGATTTTTCGGTGGTGATGCGCACGAAGGGATAGCAGGCACGCACCCGCTGCGGCATCCCCTCGCCGCTGGAGAACTGGCGGAAGGCATCGCGCAGGATGGCCGTGTTGTGTTCGTAGATCTCCAGCACGCGCGCATAGGCGGCTTCGGGGTTGGTGAATTTTTCTGTGGCAAACATCGTGGTTCTCCATCATTGCCGCGCGCCGCACCGGTGTAAAAGCCAATGCGCTGGGGCGGCGCGGCCGGTTGGACCGGTCATTCATCGAAAGAACTTGTGCGCGGCACCATCTTACCTGAGAGCGCTGCTTTCCACGCAGCTGCGCCATGCCGCGATCAAGCAGGACAATGCCGCGCTTGTCAGGCTTTGCTGCACTCTGATTCGGTGATATCTTCCGAGTTCTTCGGCGCGATTTACTTATTTTTTCAAGCGTGCCCTCCCTTCCCCTCAGCCCTGCACCGGCGCCCCCCGGCCACCTGCGTCAGCGCGCTGTCAGTTGCGCGTCATTTTGCCCTTTTCGATCACTCCTGCCGGGCCAAAACGCACCAAACGTGCGCACACCCCTGTCGCAAAGGCCCGCGCCATGCGGCTTTCTCACCCGATAAAAAAACCTTTGATTGCCAGGCGAGCCGGTGCTATCGTGTCGGCGCTTTTGGCGGGATGAGATCGCGCGGCAAGACGTGAGACATCTTCGCAAGGCTACCAATAAAACTAAGAAAATCCATTCAACCACTCGTTCAGAGGCAAACATGTTCATCAGAAAAATCTTCCAGCAGATGCTGGTCCTGCTCTGCCTGGCCGCAGCCGCAGCCGCACAAGCACAAAACCTGCCCAACGTGGTCATCCTGGCCACCGGCGGCACCATCGCCGGTACCGGTGCCACCAGCACCACCACCGTCGGCTACACCGCTGCCAAGGTCGGCGTGGATGCGCTGATCGCCGCCGTTCCCGAACTCAAGAAGGTCGCCAACGTGCGCGGCGAGCAGGTCATGCAGATCGCCAGCGAGAACATGAACAACGAGGCCTGGCTGAAGCTGGCCAAGCGCGTCAATACCCTGCTGGCGCAGAGTGACGTCGATGGCATCGTCATCACCCACGGCACCGATACCATCGAAGAAACCGCCTACTTCCTGGACCTGGTGGTCAAGAGCAAGAAGCCGGTGGTGATCGTGGGCGCGATGCGCCCCTCCACCGCCATCAGCGCTGACGGCCCGATCAACCTGTACAACGCCGTGCTGCTGGCCGGCTCCAAGGAAGCCGTCGGCAAGGGCGTGCTGGTGACCCTGAACGACCAGATCAATGCTGGCCGTGAAGTGACCAAGACCAACACCTCCACCATGGACACCTTCAAGACGCCGGAACTGGGCTTCCTGGGCTACATCCAGGGCAGCAAGCCTTACTTCTATCGCCAGTCCACCCGCAAGAACACGGCCGACACCCCGTTCGACATCATGAACCTGGACAAGCTGCCGCAAGTGGACATCGTCTATGGCTACGCCAACATGAACCCGATCGCCCTGAACGCCTTCGTGGCCGCTGGTGCGCAAGGCATCATCCACGCCGGCGTGGGTGATGGCAGCCTGAACAACACCGTGGTGCCGTCGCTGACCGAGGCCCGCAAGAAGGGCGTCGTGATCGTGCGTTCCAGCCGCGTCGGCCAGGGCATCGTGGCGCGCAACGGCGAAGCCGACGACGACAAGCTGGACTTCGTGGTCTCCGATACGCTGAACCCGCAGAAGGCGCGCATCCTGCTGATGCTGGCCCTGACCAAGACCACCGACAGCAAGGAAATCCAGAAGATGTTCTGGGAATACTGATCGTGCCGGTCCGGTGGCCCTGTCCGCCGGACCCAGCATCAATTAGTCCGAAAGCCCGCTGCCCGTGCAGCGGGCTTTTTTTACGCAGGAACCAAGCACGGCAGGCCTCACTCTGTAGAGTTCGTCTTGCCCCGGACCGCTTCACAGGAGAACACCGCATGCCCAGCCGCCGTCAATTCCTCGCCGCCGCCAGTACCGCTTCGGCATTGGCCGCCCTCGGCCTCTCGCCGCGTGCGCTGGCGGCCCAGGGCTTGCGCCTGGGCCGTGCGCAGCCGTTTTCCTTCGACAGCCTGATCGCCCGCGCCCGCGACATGGCTCGCACGCCCTACCAGGCCCCGCCGGCCGTGCCGGCCGAGGTGCTGGACAAGATCGACTACGAAGCCCACGGCAAGATCCGCTTCAAGACTGCCGATGCGCTCTTCGCCCAGGGGCCCGGCGCGTTTCCGGTGACCTTCTTCCACCTCGGCAAGTTCTTCCGTGTACCGGTACGGATGTTCATCCTTGCTGGTCAGGGCGATGGCACTGTACCGGCACAGTCGCGCGAAGTGTCTTACCGCGATGACTATTTCGACATGCCGGCCGACAGCCCCGCCCATCAGCTTCCGGCAGGCAGCGGCTTCGCCGGTTTCCGCTTCCAGGAGAGCCGCCTGGCCGACCAGAAGGAGAAGGACTGGCATACCAATGACTGGGTGGCCTTCCTCGGTGCCTCCTATTTCCGCGCCATCGGCGATCTGTACCAGTACGGCCTGTCGGCGCGCGGCATCGCCATCGATGTGGCCCAGGCCGACAGGCCTGAAGAATTTCCCGACTTCACGCAATTCTTCTTCGAACCCTCCGCCCCCGGCAGCGATACGGTGGTGGTGTATGCCCTGCTCGATGGGCCCAGCATTACGGGTGCCTATCGCTTCGCCATGCAGCGCAAGCAGGGCGGCGGCGTGCACATGGAGATCGACAAGTCGCTGTTCCTGCGGCGCGACGTGGCGCGCCTGGGCCTGGCCCCGGCCACCTCGATGTACTGGTTCTCGGAAACGGTGAAGGGCACCGGCGCGGACTGGCGGCCGGAGGTGCATGACTCGGACGGACTGGCGATCTGGAACGGCGCAGGCGAACATCTCTGGCGTCCGCTCAACAATCCGCCGCGCACCATGTCGTCAGCCTTCAGCGACCAGCACCTGCGCGGCTTCGGCCTGCTGCAGCGCGACCGCGATTTCGATCATTACCTCGACGGCGTGCATTACGAACGCCGCCCCAGCCTGTGGGTAGAACCGGTGGGCGACTGGGGCGAAGGCGAAGTGCAATTGATCGAGCTGCGCACCGATGACGAGATCCACGACAACATCGTCGCCATGTGGGTGCCCAAGGCACCGGCGCGCGCCGGCAACGCCTATCGCCTGCGCTACCGGCTCTACTGGCAGCAGGACGAGCCCTTCCCTTCCGCACTGGCACGTTGCGTGGCCACGCGCCTGGGACGGGGCGGCCAGCCGGGCCAGCCGAGGCCGCCGCAGGTGCGCAAGTTCATGGTGGAGTTCAAGGGAGAAGCGCTGGCGGGGCTGCCTTTCGGCGTGAAGCCGGAAGCGGTCATCACGGCTTCGCGCGGCAGCATTTCCTATGTCTATACCGAAGCGCTGCCCAATGGCGTGCCCGGCCACTGGCGCGCGCAGTTCGATCTCACAGCCGGCGGCGAGGAACCGGTCGAGCTGCGCCTGTTCCTGCGCCATCAGGGCCAGGCATTGAGCGAGACCTGGCTGTTCCAGTACCATCCGTTTGCCGCGCGGGAAGTCTATTGAAATGCGGTGAAATAGTTTTTTTGAAGGGCTGCGAAAAAATGTTTGTACTTTTTTGAAAAGCTCCTTATAATCTCGTTCTTTCGCGGCTGTAGCTCAGCTGGATAGAGTACTTGGCTACGAACCAAGGGGTCGTGGGTTCGATTCCTGCCAGCCGCACCATATGTAGTAGAAAAAGGGTCCATCGCAAGATGGGCCCTTTTTTGTTTTCCGCTGCCGCCAGCATGGCGCAGCTCATCCACAGAATCCAAGGCTGGCCGACGCACGGTTGCGCCATCGTCCGACAGGCCCCCGCAACCCGGCTGGGGATAATCAAGGCTCCCCGAATCCGATTCCATCGATTTCCCTCGATGCCCACAGGAGCCGCAATGAAAAAGATGTCCTTCCTCATGCTGGCCGCCGGTTCGCTGGCCATGCTGGCCGCTGCCAAACCGGTACTGCGCCGCTATGACGATCTCAACCGCCGCCGTGCCGGCACCGCGCCCGCCGACACCGCCTCAGGCCAACCCGCCATCATCGGTGAAGAAGACATGCAGCCCGTCGCCCAGGAAAGCAGCATGGTGGCTGACGGCACGCAGCACCATGATCCGGCCGGCGCACCGCCTGTCCAGGCCGCTGCGGTCGATGCCCCGCCGCGCAAGGATGGCGACTTCGCGCCACCGGTCGGCGCCTGAGTCAGCGCCGCTCGCCCTCGTCCTTGCCGCCCCATGAAGCCGGCAGCATGCGCACCAGCGTGGCATCCTTGCGCACGCGGTGATGGAACAGAGCCGCCGCGATGTGCAGGAGCACCACCACCCACACCACCCAATCCCCCAGGAATTTATGGATGGCGAAGATGGGCGTCTCCACCTGCTCGGCCGTAAGCTGCCAGGTCGTGGCGATCCAGTGGAACAAGGCCGTCTCGCGGAACGCCGGAATGATGAAGAGACCAAAATTGGTCGGATCATAGGTGTTCAGGTAGCCCGTGAGCGGCATCACGATCATGAACAGGTACAGCGCCCAGTGCGCCAGTTTGGCCAGCAGATGCTCCAGCGCACTGCCCGGCACCGGTGACGGCTCGACATTGATCCAGCGCCAGATCAGGCGCGGGATCACCAGCACCCCGATGCTCACGCCCAGCACCCAATGGATGTTGAGGATGGGGATGACCAGCTCTCCATTCGGTTCGATACCGAACAGCGCAGGCTTGATGCTGGTCTCGGGATCGATGAACCAGATCACGTAATACACCACGATATAGGCCAGGATGAAGGCCACCGCCATGGTCCAGTGGAAGCACTTGGCGACCGCGCCGAAGCGCTCCGCAGTATTTTTCAGCATGAATTTCCCTGCCAGAAGAAAAAAGGTGCGTCAGTGTATTACACGCGCAAAAAGGCAATGCGTGCCGCAGCATCGGCCAGCGCCTGCGCTTTTTCGCTCTCGCCCATGGCCACGCCTTCGGCGCGGATCACGGTGACGTCGACGATGCCGAGGAAGCCCAGCAGATCCTGCAGATAGCGCTCCTGGTGATCCAGCGCTGCTTCCGGCGTGCCCTCCGCATACTGGCCGCCGCGTACCGAGGCGATGTAGGCGCGGCGTCCCTTGAGCAGCCCTTCCGGACCGGCCTCGCCATAGGCGAAGGTAGTCCCTGCCACTGCCACCCTGTCGATCCAGGCTTTCAGTGACGACGGCAGCGAGAAGTTGTACATCGGCGCGCCGATCACCAGCAGATCGGCCTGCAGCAGTTCATCGAGGCAGGCCTGTCCCAATGCCAGGTCCGCCTGCAGGGCAGGATCGCTGACCTCCGCGCCATTGAAGGCCGCCAGGTGCTGCGGCGACAGATGCGCAGGCGCGACGGCGGCGAGGTCGCGATAGACCACTTCCAGTGCCGGATGCAGCACGCGCAGGCGCGCCACGATTTGCGCCGAGAGCTGGCGGCTTACGGAATGTTCACCCAGGATGCTGGCATCCAGATGCAGGAGTTTCATGGTCATGGATTCCTCATATTCTATAAATCATTTAGTCAATTTACGCAAAACACGGGTCGGTGATGCTCAGGGCTTGGCCGCACCGGGCTCCACCGGCTTGAGGACGCCTTCCTTGGAGAACGGCAGCACCTGCCCCAGCCGGTTCACCAGCAGCGTCGTGATGGCCTGCGGAGCAGTCGCGACGACCTGCCAGCTGAGGCCGTCATCGCGGCTCTGCAGCAGCTTGCCCTCCAGCGAAGAGGCCGTCAGCAGGCCCGGCGTCGCCTGCAGCGCCGTGATCGATCCGCTGGTGGGCAAGGCCACGGCCTGCCACGTCGCCCCCTCATCGGTACTGCGCAAGAGCTTGCCGCCCAGGCCCGCCACGATCAGCGTGCCTGAGGGCTGGGCCACCGCGCCGCTCCACAGCGAGGCCTTGCTGCCGGTACTCTGCAATTCCCAGTGCTGGCCACCATCGCGTGACCGGAACAGCGTGCCCTGCTCCGCCGCCAGGTAAAGCGCATCGCCCTGCCCTGCGAAGAGATGCAGCAAATTCAGGTCGCTGCGCTTGCTGCCTGCAGCCACCGGCAAATGCAGCGGTGTCCAGGTCTTGCCGCCATCCTCGGTCTGCAGCAGCAGCGACCACAATCCGGCGGCCCAGCCATGGAGACGATCACGGAAGTAGACCGTGAACAGCGGCTGGTCGACCTCGGTGGCGCTGCGCTGCACCTGCCAGGTCTCGCCACCGTCGGCGGTGTGGATCACCACGCCGCCATGGCCGGCCGCCCAGCCCTCCTTGTCATCCACGAAGCTGACTGCCGTCAGCGTGAAATCCACCGGCACCTGGCGCGCCTGACGCCAGTGCTGCCCGCCATCATCGGACAGGATCACATTGCCGCGCGCACCCACCGCCACCACGCGCTCACCGGCCAGCGTCGCCGCCAGCATCATGGCGCGTTCGGCATGGGCATCGGCCACGGCGGCACGCAGCGGCACCGGCGCCATGCCTTGCGCGTGGCCACTGCCGGCCGCCAGTGCAGACCACGCCAGCAGCGTCACGCACAGCCATCCCTTGACTGACTTGCTCACATCCATTCTCCCTTGCATCGCATTCTCTCCTGCGCCCTCAGTGGCTCATCATGCTGTTGACCTTGATCTTGCCCTTGCGCGGGAACAGCCGTTCCAGCACCACCGCAAAGGCCGGCAAGGCGGTCATGGCCATGATCAGGTTGACGATGAACATGAAGGCCAGCAGCTTGCCCATATCCGCCTGGAACTTGAGCTGCGAGAAGGACCAGGTGGCCACACCGATGGCCAGCGTGATGGCCGTGAAGATGGTGGCCACGCCGATTTCCTGTATCGATTTCTCCAGCGCCACATCAATCGCCTCGCCCGCCGCCAGATGCATCTGCAGGCGGCTGTAGATGTAGAAGGCATAGTCCACCCCGATGCCCACCGCCAGCACCATCACTGGCAAGGTCGCCACCGTCAGGCCGATCTGCAGCTGCTTCATGAAGGCATAGCCGATGAAGGTGGCCACCGTCAGCGGCAGGCAGCACGCCACCACGGCACGGAGATCGCGATACACCGCAAACACCAGCACCACGATGGCGGCATAGACGTAGAGCATCATCGGCAGCTCCGACTTTTCCACCTCCTCATTGACGGCGGCGATCACGCCGGCATTGCCTGCGGCCAGGCGGATGCTCAGCCCCGGCAACGGATGCGCGCTGCGGTACTGCTTGACGGCCGCGATCACGCCATTGATGGTGGAAGCCTTGTGATCGGTCAGGTAGAGATGCGTGGCCAGCATGCTGCAATCCTTGGAGAGGAAGCCGCGCACCCGCCCGATCTCCACCGCCAGTGCGGCATAGTTGGCCGGATCCAGCGGCACCGAATACATCGCCGGATTGCCCTCGTTGTAACCTTCGTTATAGATCTTCATCTGCTGCGCGAAGGAGCTCACCGACATCACCCCCGGCACCTGCGCCATGGCGGCATCGAACTGGTCCTGGTAGCGTCCGAAGGCGACCTGGTCACAGGAATTTTCGGGGGTGGCCAGGATCACCGAGAGCCAGTCCAGTCCCGTGTCGTAGTTCTCCGCAATCGCCTTGGCATCCAGGTTGTAGCGCGAGTCAGCCCGCAGCTCGGGGGCCCCGGCCTGCAGGGTACCGACCAGGCGGTCGCTGCTGTACCACACCGAGGCCGCAAAGAGCAGCAGCGTGACCAGTACGATCACCTTGGCATTGCGCGGATGGGCCGCACGCGCAAACACCTGCAGCCAGCGTGCACGCTTCTGCTGTGCCCGCATGGCGGCATCGGCATAGGCCTTGTCGACCTTGAGCAGGGAGGCCGCCAGCGGCAGCATGACCAGGTTGGTGATGATCTTGTAGCCCACGCCGATGGAGGCGGTGATGGCCAGCTCCTTGACCATGGGAATCGGAATGAGCGTGAGCGTGATGAAGGAGACGAAGGCCGTCACCAGCGCCAGCACGCCCGGCACCAGGAGGCCACGGAAGCTGGCGCGCGCCGCCTCGTCGCACCCCATGCCGGCCGCGATGCCGCGCACGATGTAGTTGATCTGCTGCACCCCGTGCGAGACGCCGATGGCAAACACCAGGAACGGCACCAGCACCGCCAGCGGGTCCAGTCCGTAGCCCAGCAGGTGCAAGGTCCCGAACTGCCACACCAGCGATACCAGCGAACAGACGATGGGCAGCAGCGTGAACGGCAGCGAGCGGCAATACCAGTACACCGCCAGTGCAGTCAGCAGCAAAGCCATCACGCAGAACTTGAGCACGCCCTGCGCGCCATCGGCAACATCGCCGATCTGCTTGGCGAAGCCGATGATCTGCACTTCGAAGTCGGCATTCTCGTACTTGGCGCGCAAGTCATTGAGCAGCTTGTTGTAGGCGAGATAGTCGACCTTCTTGCCATTGGCATCGAACTCGTTGATCTCGGCGATGATCATCGCGCTGTCCTGGCTGCGCGAGACCAGCGTACCCACGAAGCCGCCATTGTTGGCGCTGTCGCGAATGCCGGCGATCACCTCCGGCGTCAGGTTGTCAGGCGTGACGGTACCGGCAATCACCGGGTCGGCGCGAAAACCTTCCTCGGTGATTTCATTGACGAAGGTGTTGGGCGTCCACAGCGACTGCACCCCCAGCCGGTTGATGTTGGGCAGGAACATGACGGCCTGGGTCATGGCGTTCAGGCGCGTGAGGCCGTCCCTGGTCCAGATGCTGCCGTGCCGGGCGCGCAGCACGATGTTGAGGCGATTGGCACCGAACAGTTCGTCGCGGTATTGATGCAGCGTGGCCACGTATTCGTGGTCCGAAGGAATCTGCTTCTCGAAGCCGGCATCCATGCGCAGCTGCAGCGAGAATACGGCCATCAGCGCCGTGAAGCCCAGCAGTGCCAGCAGGATGGGCAGGCGCGCGCGAAAGGCCAGCGCCTCCAGGCGCGCCAGGCTGAGAAAGCCGTTGAGAAAACGCATAGTGATCTGAATCCAGCAGGCAAGACACGGTACGACCGGAACGGACTACGCCCGCCAGGGCGCAGTCCGACCGGGATCAGAAGTTGTAGGTCGCGGTGGCCCCGACGAAATTGCGGCCGCGCAGCGGCTGGTCGAAGATGGTGTCGCCGCCCCAGAACATGGCGTAGTTGAGCGAGAACTGCCACTTGGCCGGATTCTGGATGAAGCTGACGATGAAGTTGGCCGACTTCGCGCCCTGCATGAAGGTGCCCGCAAAGTTGGGCGTGCGTCCATGCAAGGCCTGGAAGTAGAAGATCTCCGGCACCACCTGCCAGCCCGGAATGAGCGAGCCGTCATACACCCAGCTGAAGTCCAGGTTGTAGCCATACGAGAGCGCCGTGCCTACGCTGGGCGGCGACCCGGCGCCGGTGGCAATGGCATTCGCGGTGGTGTCGTAACCCCAGCCCCAGTTGCCGGCTGCCACAGGAATGCCCTGGTAGGACTTCTTCATGTTGGGATAGTAGATGCCCACGGCCTCGGCCATCAGGGTGGCGGTATCGGCCCCGCCCAGCATCTTGAGGATGGTGGGGTTGTCGCTCGGGGTCATGCTCAACAGGCCCGTGACCGCCAGCTGGTACTTGGCCGTCTCGACGTAGCAGTTGCCGTTGGCCAGGCAGCCGCTGCCGTTGGTGGTCGGGCTGTTGCCAGCGGTGGAGGTGTTGAGCGTGATCGGATCCTTGGGACGGTAAGACAATTCGGTGCCCACTGCCCAGTTGCCGACCGGGAAGTTCATGCTGGCACCGATCATCTTGCGGTCCTGCAGGTAGGAGTAGCCGAAGCCCGAGACTGAACTGGTCGAGGTCGACATCACCGGTGACTTGTCGTGGTAGTTCATCAGGTACAGGCCGAAGTTCATCTCGGTGTCCTTGGGGCTGTAGCGCAGCGCCACGCCGTACTGGCCGCTGGAACGTGGTGTACTGGTGGTAGGCACGCCCAGCTCGCTGGCACCGTTGCCGATGGTGCCGATGGACCAGTAGCTGCCCACCGGCGGGAAGTAGTTGCGCTGCCAGCCTTGCTGCACATAAGTCTCGACGCTCAGGCCATGGCCCAGTCCGGTGGCGAAGTTGACCATCGGGGCCGGCAGCACCGCTTCCTTCATCTGCGTGCCCGGTTGCGACAGGCGCATCAGGTCCAGCGCGTTGGTCTGGTTGATGCCGCCGGGGATGAACAGGCTCTCGCCCCAGTTCACCACCTGGTTACCGACACGCAGGCGGGCGCGCTGCTCGCCGATGGAGAATTCCTTGCTCACCCACAGATCCAGCAGGCGCGTCTTGTTGCGCACCTGGCTGGCCGCATTGCCGGGGAAGGAACTGCCGCCGCCCCCGCTGACGTAGCCGGTGGCGCTGTCGGCAGCAAAGTCGCGCAGCCAGCTGACGCGGCCGAGGAATTTCACGTCCGAAGGCAACTTGAGCATCAGCTCATGGGTGCCTTTGATGTAGGTGGTGAATGCGCTGCCCCGCTCGTAGTTCAGGTTGCCCTGGTCGTTGTATTGCGAGAGCGAATCGGCACAGCCATCCGGTGCGCCCGCACCGGTCGGCCCCGAGGGCTGGCCGCCGTTGACCGAACCGATGATGCCGGCACAGACCGGCTTGCTGGCGCGGATCCCGACGCCCACCGTGACGGTGGAGTCAAAATTGCCCGAGACCGATTCCCCCTCGAAGGTAAAGGCCTGGGCATTGCCCGTGTAGAGACAGGCGCCCATCAGCGGTACGACGATGGGCAACATCCGTGGCAGCGCCGAACCTGCACGCCGCGTCTTGCGCATTGGCTTCTTCATGGTTTTCCCTTCCCCGTCAAAGTCTTGTCAGAGTGGCGTAGCGCTCAGCGGTCGCTGATGGCACGCAGGTTGTCGGCGCTGTAGAAACTGTCGCGCAGACGCGGGTTGTCCTTGACCTCGGTTTCCCAGCGGATGTCCTTGCCGGTGCCGGCCGAGTGCGAATCCATCAGGTAGCGGCCTTCGGCCAGGTTGTACTGGGCGAAGCCGGCGAGATCGCAGGCACCGGTTTCATAGACCGGAATGATGTAACCCTCGCGATGCTTCCACAGCTTGTTCTGGGCGTCGTAGTCGTCGGAGAGCACCAGGTTCCAGCTGTCTTCATCGACATAGAAGGTCCGCTTGGGGGCCAGGTGGCGTACGCCCGGCTTGACCGTGGCTTCCACTACCCAGACCCGGTGCAGTTCGTAGCGGCGCGCATTCTCGGCCACGAAATCAGGCTTGGCGATGTCGTCGAAATTGGCCTTGAAGTTGTTGGCACCGAAGCTGTTGTAGGCGACGTAGATTTCCTTCTTGCCGACCAGCTTCCAGTCGAAGCGGTCCATGGTGCCGTTGAAGACGGTCGGCTCATCCATGGTGTACTGGTTTTCCATGCCGATCTGCGGCGCATCGTAGGCATAGGAGGGCATGCGGCGCACGCGGCGCTGGCCGGGGAAGTAGTAGAAAGTCTCCGCGCCCGGACGATTGAGATAGGTCGCCACCGTCAGCGCCTGTCCGGCCAGTGCGGTCGGCGAGGCATAGGCAACGTAGGTGTAGAACTCGACCCCGCCCAGCGTGGAAAGCTTGGTGCTGCCCTTGACGTTGGAGGGATAGAACAGCGTCAGCTGCTGGCTGGCCTTGATCCACTCATTGCTGCCCTTGCGCGGCGAGACGGCGGTGATGGTGTTGGGGAAGTCCACGCCCACGCCGCGATAGCGCATCTTGCTGTTGTACATCACCTCCAGGCCAGTCTTGGGCAGCGGGAAGGGAATGCCTGGCACGTTGGCTTCGGCCAGGCTCCAGCCGTCGGCACCGATCTTGCCGTCGGCCACATTCTTCTTGGTGTTCTCGACCACGAAGTCGGGCGCGGCACAGTAGCGGTGGGTGGGATAGATATCCATCTTGTAGCCCTTGACCTGCTTGATCAGGGCCACCTGTCCCGGCGTCAGGTGATCGGCGTACTTGTCCACGTTGGAGGCGTCGATGACCTCGGTGGGCTTTTCATCCTTGTACTTGAAATAGTCCTTGCGCAGCTTGCCGTAGGACCAGCCGGGCAATTCCACGTTTTCCGCCTTCCATTCCGGGACGCCCTGGCCGGCGGCCTTGTCGCCGCCCAGCGGGGTCAGGGTGCTGCCCAGATCTTGCACCGAGGCCGCGTGCGCCAGTGCCGCGCCCATTGCCAGCAGGGACAAACCGAGGATCGTTCTCTTCATGACCACTTTCTCCAATTGACTCAAACCTGTTGCGATTGATGAGGAATCAGGCAGGTGGCCGGGATGCATCCCGGCCACCGGGTTGTCCCGTTCAGAGGGAGGCCAGGCCGGCGCCGAAGATGTCCAGTCCCTTGAACATCAGCGAACGCGGAATGGTCAGCGAAGGCATCACGCGCATGACGTTGGTGTAGCGGCCACACGGAATCATCAGCACGCCATGGCCGACCACGTAGTCCATGAGCTTGCCCAGCTTCTCGCGCGAGAGCGGTTCGCGGGTCTCGCGGTTCTCGACCAGCTCGATGCCGATCATCAGGCCGCGTCCGCGCACCTCGCCGATCCAGGGGCTGTTGAAGCTGCGGATGCGTTCCTGCGCTTCCAGGCCCAGGGCATGGGCGCGGTTGACCAGGTCCAGGCGCGGGTCTTGCAGGATGCTGATGTTGGTCAGCGCCACCGCTGCCGAGATCGAATTGGCGGCGAAGGTATTGGGCTGCGAACCATCAGGGATCTTGGCCGCGAGATCGGAACGCATCACCAGGCCGGCCATCGGCATGTCGCCGCCGATGCCCTTGCCGAAGGTCAGCATGTCGGGCTTCACGCCCGAATGTTCCACCGCCCACATCTTGCCGGTGCGGCCGGCACCGGCCTGGACTTCATCGACAATCAGCAGCGCGCCGCTGCGGTCGCAGGCCTTGCGCAGGATCTGCAGGAACTCCGGCGAGGGCGGCACATAGCCGCCCTCGCCCTGCACCGGTTCAACGATCACGGCCGCCACGTCATCGGCGGCGGTGTAGGGGGTATTGAGCAGGTAATCGACATATTCACCGGCGATCTGCTCGGCACTCTTGTTGCTGGTGTCGAAGGGGAAACGATAGGCGTAGGGATACGGTGCGTGGATCACGCCGCCCATGAAGGGACCGAAGCCCTTGCGGTAGGCGGTGCCGGTGGTGAGCGCATTGGAGGCATTCCAGATGCCGTGATAGCCGCCGTGGAAGGCGATGATCTGGTGACGGCCGGTGACGCGCTTGGCGAACTTCACGGCGGCTTCCAGCGCATCGCTGCCACCCTGGGTGAAGAAGGTGATGCAGTCGCCGCGCAGGCCCTCGGGCATGATCTCCGAGATCTTGGCGGCCAGCTCGGTACGCTTGGAGCTGTTGACTTCCATCGAGTGCATCAGCGATTCGGATTGCTTGCGGATCGCTTCGACCACGCGCGGATTGCAGCGCCCGACGCTGCTCACGCCGACGCCGGCGGAGAGGTCGATGAAGGTATTGCCGTCCGGGTCCTTGAAGGTCACGCCGAAGGCCTGGTCCATGGCGATGGGCATGCGGCCGCCGCCACGGGCCATCGACTCGGTGCGTGCCGACAGTTCCAGCGCCGCTGCCGTCTTGGGGCCGGGATAGGTGGACGACACCATCTTGGGAGCGTCAGCAAAGTTGAGCGACTCCAGTTCTGCTTCAATCATAAACTTACCTTTCAAGACCGTTTTCAAGAGAGTGTTCGCCTGCGCAGCGGCAAGCGATTGACCGGGAACAGCGCCGCCCGCAACGCCTTGCTGGCGAGCTTGCGGCATGACACGATTAAAACCCTTGCACCGGGCAAGCCATTAGCCCAAATGAGCAAGTCATCGCGCAGCGTGATGCGGGGACGGAAATAATTTGCGCAGGCGCGCTCCCGCCTTGCGGGAGGCTGACGGACGACTGACGAACGAATGAAAAAAATGGCGGCCGAAGCCGCCATCAAGGGTGCTGCCAGGCACCAGAACACACAACGATGTACAGAAAGACGTACCGGATTACGGGCAGAAAAACGTACGGAAAACACGTCCGAAAAAAGAAGGAGAAACCGTCACACCAGCGGCAAGGCCAGCGACGGAGGCGACTGCGAAGCGTGAAGCAACTGCGCGCCCTCCGCAATCCTGAACACCGACACCGTCCCCAGCAGGTTGCCCGCCTGCTGGCGCAGGCTCTCGCTGGCGGCCGCGCTTTGTTCGACCAGGGCAGCGTTCTGTTGCAGGGCATCGTCCAGTTGCCGGATGGCACCCTCGACTTCGGCGATGTCTGCGCTCTGCGTCACGCTGGCCTCGCTGATCTGGGCCACGATGGCCGAGACGCTGCGCACCGCCGCCACGATGTCCTGCATGGTCTGCCCGGCACGGTCCACCAGGCGCGCGCCCGTCTGGATGCGCGCTACCGATTCATGGATCAGGGCCTTGGTCTCGCGTGCGGCCAATGAACTGCGCTGGGCCAGTGAGCGCACCTCGGTGGCCACCACCGCAAAGCCGCGCCCCTGCTCCCCGGCGCGCGCCGCTTCCACGGCTGCATTCAAGGCCAGGATATTGGTCTGGAAGGCGATGCCATCGATGGTGCCGACGATCTCCGAGATGCGCTGCGAACTGTCCTCGATGCCGCGCATGGTCTGCACCACTTCCTGCACCACCTCTCCTCCCTGCAGCGCCACCGTACTGGCCTGCCGCGCAGTGCCGCTGGCCTGGCGGGCGTCCTCGGCATTCTTCTGCACCGTGGCACTGAGTTCATTCATGGTGGCTGCCGTCTCTTCCAGCGCGGCGGCCTGGGCTTCGGTGCGGGTGGAGAGATCGGCGTTGCCGGCGGCGATCTGCACGCTGGCCGTGGCCACGTGTTCGGCTTCGCGCCGCACCCCGGCCACGATGCCGACCAGCGCCTGCTGCATGCGCTGCATGGCCGTGAGCAACTGGCTGATCTCGTCGCGGCCGCTGGCCGTGATCTCCTGGTCCAGCGCGCCTTCGGCAATCCGATGTGCAGCCTGTACCGCACGCCGCAGCGGTCCGGCAATTCCACCAATGAGCAAGCGTGCCAGTACCAGCGTGCCCAGCAGCGCGGCCACACTGACTGCGATGAGCGCGTGCCGGGCGGAGACGAAGGCCTGCTGGCCATCGGCGACCGAGGCCGCCGATTCCTGCGCCACCGAATCGCTGATGAACTTGAGGATGCCGGCCATCTGCTCGTAAGGCGCGGCACTGTCGGCCGCCAGCAGCAGCGCCTCGGCCGACTGCCCGGCAGCAGCCAGCGCCACCGCCTTCTCGGCCAGGGCGCGATAGGCCTGCCAGCTGGCGCTCAGTTGGCGGCTGGTGGCGCGTTCGTCATCATTGCTGGCGAAGTCGACCAGGATCTTGAGATACCTCTCTGCATAGGCCAGGCCCTCGCGCCGCGCCTGGGCGGCCGCCGTGCCGCCACTGCCATCATCGGCCAGCAGGGCCAGCGTCACGCCCATGCGGTATTGCGCCATGCCGATGCGTATGCCCGAGACCGATTCCATGGCCGGCACGTTGATGCTGCCGAGCTGCTCGACCTGCCGGTTGATATGGCTCATGCGGCCATAGGAAAACAGCGCCATGCCGACCAGCATCAGCAACAGCAGCACGAAGGCCAGCCGCAGCCGGGCCGCAATGCTCAATGCAGCGAGCGCCTGCCTCATCGTTGCTCCTCTTGATGGTGGATGGCTCAACCGGGTACGTGGCTGATCTGGCTGATCATCTTGGTGACCAGGAAGCTGTCGAAGCTCTCGGTGCCGCCTTCGCTGCCGAAGCCGCTTTCACCGATGCCGCCGAAGGGCAGCTCGGGATGCGCCATGCCGGAATGGTTGATGTTGACCATGCCGGCCTGCAAGCCGCTGGCCACCTCGTGCGCCGTGGCCAGCGATTGCGTGAAGACGTAGGAGGCCAGGCCCAGGGGCAGCGCATTGGCCATGGCCAGGGCCTGCGCGGTATGGGCGAAGGGCGTGACGGCGGCCACCGGGCCGAAGGGCTCTTCCAGCATCACGCGGGCCGTCGGCGGCACATCGGCCAGCAGCGTGGGCGCATGGAAGTGGCCGCGCTCACCGATGCGCCGGCCCCCCGTGACCAGTTGCGCGCCCTGGCTCACGGCGTCTTCGATCAGGCCATGCACCGCGTCGAAGCGGCGGCCATGGATCAGCGGCCCCATCTGCACACCGGCTTCAAGACCGGAACCGACTTTCACCTGCTGCAGGGCATCGGCCAGGGCCACCACGAAGCGGTCGTAAATGCGCTGGTGAACAAAAAAGCGCGACGGCGATACGCAGACCTGGCCGGCGTTACGAATCTTCAGTCGCGCCAGCAGGCGCGCGGCCGCGTCCACCTCGGCATCGTCAAACACCAGTACCGGTGCGTGCCCGCCCAGCTCCATGCTCATGCGCTTCATATGCAGCGCAGCCTGGGCGGCCAGCTGGCTGCCCACGGGAATGGAACCAGTGAAGGAAATGGACCGCACCAGGGGAGAGGCGATCAGCTGCTGCGAGATCTCCGACGACACGCCCCAGACGATATTGAAGACGCCCGCCGGCACGCCCGCATCATGAAACAGCTGTGCCATCAGCACGATGGCGGCGGGCGATTCCGAGGGTCCCTTCAGCACCACCGTGCAGCCTGCCGCCATGGCCGCTGCCACCTTCTTCATGGCCTGGCCGAACGGGAAATTCCATGGACTGATGGCCGCGCACACACCGACCGGTTCGCGCACCACCAGTTGCCGCACCTCGGGATGGCGCGCGCCGACCACGCGGCCATACAGGCGGCGGCCTTCCTCGGCGTGCCAGTCGAGGTGCTCGGCGGCATTGAGGATCTCGGCGACGGCGTCGGCCAGCGGCTTGCCGTTGTCCATCGTGATGGCCGGGGCCATCGCCTGCGCGCGTTCACGCGTGAGCGCGGCGGCGCGGCGCAGGATGTCGGACCGCTCCAGCGGCGAGACCTTGCGCCACTGCTGGAAAGCCGCATGGGCAGCCTGGATGGCTTCCTCGATATCGCCGGCCTCGGCCCAGGGCAGGCGCCCCAGTACCTCGCCCGTGGCAGGATCGCGCACTTCCTGATAGCGGCGGCCATCGAGGCCATGGAAACGTCCGTTGATGTAGAGCTGCAGGTCGGGATACATGAGTCACCTTGAAGAGGAAAAGACCGGTACGCGCACGGCATACCGGCTGCAATGCAGAAACAGGATCAGCTTGCGTCAGCAGGCCACGCGGTCGAGGAAGAGCTGCATCACCGCAGGCGCATCGTCGGCGCGGCCGGCGGCGGCGATGAAACGGTCGGGACGCAGCAGCACCCAGTCCACGCCCTTTTCCTTGAACCAGGCATTGAGCTTGTTCTCATGGTCCTGGATCACCGTGCCGGAGCCGGTCAGCGGTACGCCCCGCGCACCGCTGCGCGAACGCACGCCCTGCAGGTAATCACAGCCGAAGGCCTGCATGCGGCGGCGCAGATCAGGATCGACGGTCGCTGCAGGCAGCACGTCACAGCGCCAGCTCAGCAGCGTGAAGCGGCTGCCGCACAAGTCATCGAGCCGCATCACCTCGCCCTCGCCGGTTTCCACCAGCGATTGCAGGAACATGCGCCCGACCAGATCATCGCGATTGCGCGGGTCACCCTGCATCACGGCCTGGCTGTGGAAGCTGGGCATGGGCTTGAATTTCATCTGCAGCACGTAGTCGCGCACGCGCGGGATATCCTTGATGGCCAGGAAGAACTTGTCGCGGCACCAGGCCAGCAGGCGGTTCTTCTGCGACAGCACCGCACCGAACAGGTCGGCCAGGTCGATCATGGCCTTGACGTGGGCATGGCGCTCGTCGTGATAGCTGGCCAGCAGTGCGGGCTTCATCCGGCCCTGCAGCACCCAGGCCAGTTTCCAGGCCAGGTTGAAGGCGTCGCGCAAGCCGGCATTCAAGCCCTGCCCGATCCACGGCGGCGTGATGTGGGCGGCGTCGCCGGCCAGGCAGATGCGGCCGCACACCAGCGAGCCGGCCACGCGCGAATTGTGGGTGTAGACCCGGGCGCGGATGATGTTGAGCGCATCGACATCGGCCACGTGTTCGCGCAACAGCTCGCGCACCTTGGCCGGGGCCAGCATCTGTTCGCCATCCTCGCCGGGGAACAGCATGAACTCCCAGCGCCGCACGCCATAGGGCAGCGCCAGGCACACATACGGACGCTGCGGTTCGCAATGCAGGGCGGTGTAGGGCGCATCCAGCGGATCGCCATCGCACTCGATCACCACCCACTTGGCAGGATGGGTCTTGCCCTCGTAGGGCAGTTTGAGGATTTTCTCGCGCACGGTACTGCGGCCACCATCGCAGCCCACGGCATACTGCGCGGCCAAGTAGCTCTGCATGCCATGCGCATCGCTGATGGTGGCCAGTACGCCCTGTTCGTCCTGCACCAGGTCCAGCAGCTCCACGCCCGAGCGCAGCTCCACATGCGGGAAGCGCTGCAGCCCCTGGCGCAGGGTGGCCTCGCCCAGCGGCTGCGAGAACAGATTGCGGCGATACCAGCCGAATTCGCGCGTGGTCGGCTGGATCTCGGCGAAACAGCGGCGGTCGGCGGTGTACATGCGCATGGGCACGTTCTGGATCACGTCGCGCACGATGGCGTCGGCCATGCCGGCGGACTGGAAGGTGCGCAGCGCTTCGTCATCGATGCCCACTGCGCGCGGATAATCCAGCACGTCCAGGTTGCGCTCGATGATGAGCGTGGAGATGCCATAGGTACCCAGCAGATTGGCCAGCGTCACCCCGACCGGGCCGGCACCGATGATGAGCACCTGGGCCTGGACCGCTGTACTCATGCGCCACTCCCGGCATGCGCCGCCGCGGCCGGTTCGGGCGCGCTGGTGAGCAGGCGGCTTTCCTGTTGCACCAGCAGGCCGCGCACCTGCTTGCGGAATTCGGCGAAATCGGGATCGGCCAGCAGTGCCGTACGGCGGCGGGCGCGGTCTTCCAGGCTGTCGAAGGCCCAGTGGTAGACCAGCTGGTTGAGGTCGCCGCTCTCCGGAATCATCATCGCCACCAGATGGCCCAGCAGGCGGACCTGGTGCGCGCGGCCGCACTCGTTGTAGATGCGGACGTACTCGCGCACGCCGCCGGGCACCATGGTGTAGGTGCGCAGTTCATGGATCATGATGTCTTCTCCCCCTTGTCCTGTTGTTCTTGTTGCAGGAATTCCCGCACTGCCCTGGCGAAGTCTTCCGGCTGGTCGTCGTGGATGTAGTGGCCGGCATCGGCGATGGTGCAGGTGAGCACGCGCGTGTTGAGCTGGCGCATTTCCGCCGCGATGGCGGCCGACAGGTAGTCCGAACGTTCGCCGCGCACCACCAGCGTCGGGCACGCCAGCGCCATGAGGTGCGGGCGCAGGTCGACCACGCGCGTGATGTCGGGCATGAGGCGCGTAGCGCTGATGCCGACGTGGTCATAGCGCCAGGTATAGCCGCCGTCCGCAGTAGCCTTGAGCATGTTGTCCAGGCGCTGCTGGCGTGCCTCTTCGGTCACGGTGGGACGCAGCGCGCGCATGAAGATGCTGGCTTCTTCCCAACTGCCGAAGTGGCTCGGTGTAGTGGCCAGTTCGCGGCGGATGCGGCTGGCACCGGGGCTGTTCTCGAAAGCGCCGGGACCGGCATCCTCGATGACGAGGCGACGCACCTGCGACGGATGCCGCGCGGCATAGACGATGGCATTGATGCCGCCCATGGAGTGGCCCAGCAGGTCGAACTGGCGCAGGCCCAGGCGCGCTACCAGCGCCTCCATGTCGGCCACATAGGTATCGGTGTAGTAGTTGCAGCCCGGATCCCAATCGCTCTGGCCGCGCCCGCGCTGGTCCAGCGCGATGAAGCGGTAGCCGGAAGGCAGGCGCTGCACCAGGTCGGCAAAGGTCTCGCCATAGCCACGGATGCCGTGCAGGAGCAGCAGGGGAAAGTCCTGCGGATCGCCCCATTCGGTGACATGGAACTGCAAACCCGTGAGGGTCAGCGAATAATCTCGGCGCTGCATGATGGTCTCCCTGATCCTTGCGTGTGGCGACCTCAGACCAGGCCGTCCTGCCCCTTCACCTCGGAGGCTTTGAGGCCACCCAGGCGGGCGTTCAGACGGCCACGGGTGGCGAAGGCCCAGATCACCACCACTTCATCGCGGTTGGGGCCGTCGTTGAACTGGGCGCTGACGGTGTCGTAGTGGGAGCGCACGTACAAGGCATCCTTGTGCGCCAGCGGGATGTCGATGATGGTGCCGGGACCGCCGCGCTTGCCGGTCGAGGGCACCCAGGACTTGGCACCGCCCACGCCGTCGCGCACCGGATTGGCAGCCGGATTGGTGAGCAGCGCGTTGCCGTGTTCGTACTCGCCATCCACGCCCACCAGGCAAGCCTTGCCATAACTCTCGATGGCCTGGCCCTGCGCGGCCTCGCGGATGCGGCGGGCGAATTCCTGGCCCAGCAGCGGCGAAGGATTGATCCACGAGGACAGGTCCTCGACATACTTGCCGGCGAAGGGATTGTGCAGGCAGGCGGCGATGACGATCTTGCGCAGCGGCGCGCCATCGGCGTCCTTGCCGCTCTCGCCGGCCAGGCTGTCTTCGATTTGCAGGTACCACTTGCGGATGTGGAAGTTCTCGAAATTGGGGGTCTTCATCGGATGTCCTTGGAAAGAATCGATACGGTGCAATGGGGTGAAGCAGTGCCGGGCTTACAGCGGATCCAGATGGAAGCTGTCGCTGGGGGCGTTGTACTGGCCCAGCAGGCGCTTGCCTTCTTCGTCGTCGTGGGCGGTCTCGAAGAAAAATTCGAAACGGTGGCCGTCGGGGTCGTGGAAGTAGATGCCGTAGCCGACCTTGTGATCGGTGATCTTGAAAATCTCGATGCCCTTGGCCAGCAACATGCCGTAGAGGCGGCGGAATTCCTCCATGTCGCCTTCCACCTCCAGGCCGTAGTGCTGCATGTTGACCTCGCCGCGCACGGCTTGGGCAGGTTCGTCCACGCGGATGAGCGCAATGTCGTGGTGCTTCTTGCCGAAGGACAGAAACACCCAGCGCTCGGCGCGGGCCGTCACCGTCATGCCCAGCACGTCTTCGTACCAGGGAGCCGAACCATGCGGGTCCTTCACGAACAGGGCCAGGTGGGTGCGGCGGATGCGCGGCTTGATGGGCGAGGCCGGGGTGGCAGTGGCGGACATGAGGCCCTCCTTTGTCTGGTTGGTCTAGTCGATCGATTGCGGATGGGCATGCACCGGAGCCACGAAGGGCGTCCAGGCTACCGAGGTGATTTCGCTGAAGTCGCGCCATTCCTTGTACCAGCTGCGTCCGCCATCGGTGGAGCGCAGCAGGTAGCCGTACTTGGTGCCGGCAAACAGCAGTTGCGGATCGGACGGATGGCCGCCGAAGGCCCACACCGTGGAGTTCGGCGCGGTGTGCAGCAGGCTGGATTGCCAGCTCTGGCCGCGATCTTCGGAACGATAGATGCGGGTGCGCGTACCGGGCGTGCCGTCGCCGATGGCCAGCAGCAGCTGATTGCCCTGCGGGTCCAGCGCCTGGATGGTGCGGGTGTAGTACATGCCGTCGAAGCGTTCCTTGGAGGCCTTGGCCGTGAAGCTGGCGGCATCGTCGGTGCTCTCGCAGACGGAGTTGACGGTCACCACCACATGCTTGACCGGCGCATCGGCGGTCGCGGGCAGCACGGTGATGGCGTGGATGTCGGAATTGTTGATGCCACGGCCCGGGGTATCGATGCGGGTCCAGGTATCGCCTTCATCATTGCTGCGCCAGGCACCGCCTTCTTCGACACCGAACCAGACTTCCTGCGGCGCATCGGCGCGCACGAAGATGGTCAAGATGCGCGGCTTGTGTACGCCCGAGCAGAATTCCGGCAGCTCCACATCGAGCTGTTGCCACGACAGGCCGCCATCGCGCGAGCGATACATGCGGGCGCGTGACGGTGCGCCGGTGCCAGCGAAGACCAGCTTGGGATTGCTCGGACTGAAGGCAATCGACCAGACGGTCTGGTCATCGGCCGGCGAAGCGATGCGCTTGAAATGGGCACCGCCGTCGGTGCTCAGGCAAATGCCGGCATCGGCCCCCGCCAGTACGCGTGACGGATCCGAGGGATCGACGGCCAGGCTGCGTACCACGCCGTCGAATTCGATGGCTTCCTTCAGGCCCAGGCGGTGCCAGGTCGCACCATTGTCGACGCTGCGCACGATGCCTTGGCCGGCGGTACCGACCAGGATGGTTCCTTGCATGATGGTGTCCTTTTCAGTAGTTCAGTCTGCTCAGAGATAGATGCCGCGGGTGATGCCGCCATCCACCGCAATCGATTCGCCGGTGATGGCCGCCGCCCGGGGCGAAGCCAGGAACAGCACGACGTCGGCGATCTCTTCCACCTGCAGCACGCGGCGGATTGGCGTGGCCTTGGCATAGTTCTGCTCGACCTGCTCGGGGGTCAGCCCTTGCAGCTTGGCTTCCTTCTCGTAGAGTTCGTGGATGTGCGGGGTCTCGACCACGCCGGGGTGGATCACGTTGACGGTGATGCCATCCGGACCGAGCTGGTCCGACAGGGTCTTGGTGAGATGGCAGATGGCCACGTTGCGCATGCCGGACAACTGCTTGCTGCCGCGGCCGGTGAGCCCGCCGATATTGATGATGCGGCCATAGCCACCGGTGCGCATGTGCGCAGCAGCCGCCTTGGCAAAGCGCATGTAGCCGACCACCTTGATGTTGATGTCTTCGAGCAGGCCTTCGGGGCTGGCGTGCTGGATTTCCGAGCGCACCAGCCCGCCCGGATGGGCTGCGCCATTGACCAGGATATCGATGCCGCCAAAGTGCTGCGCAGCCTGTGCCACGGCCGCTTCCACCTGTTCGGTATTGCTCACGTCGGCAGCCACGGCGATGACTTCGGTGCCGGTGGTGTGGGTCAGTTCCTTGGCCACTTCTTCCAGCTTGCCCTTGCTGCGCGCGACGATGGCCACGCGCACGCCTTCGCGTGCCAGTGCCTCGGCCACTGCCCGCCCGATGCCCAGGCTGCCGCCGGTGACGATGGCGGTCTTGCCTTGCAGATTCAGTTCCATGCTTGCTCCTTGTTCTATGCCGTGGTGTGCGTCGGATGTGATTGATGAGGAAATGATTTACAGCGCCATCTCGATGAGTGCCGGGCCGCTGCCGGCAAAAGCGGCCTGCAACTGCTGCTGCAATTGCTGCGCAGTCTCGGCACGCGAGGCGGGGACGCCATAGGACTGCGCCAGCGCAACCCAGTCGATGCGCGGATGATCGAGTGCCGTCATCTGCGCGGCGCGTTCGCCCAGCGGCGCGCCGTCGCGGCGCAGTTCATTGCGCAGGATGGCGTATTGGTGATTGGCGGCGATCAGCACCACGACCCGGGCGTTTTCATGGGCCAGCGACCACAGGGTCTGGATGGTGTATTGCGTGCTGCCATCGGAGAGCAGGCCGACCACCGTGCGGTCCGGGCAGGCCACCGCCGCGCCCAGCGCGACCGGCAGGCCCTGGCCGATGGCGCCGCCGGTATTGGTGAGCACCGTATGCGGGCGCGCCGCATCCGACACCGCATAGAAGGGATAGCCACAAGTACCGCCCTCGACCGAGACGATGGCTTGCTCGGGCAACTCGCGCGCCAGCACGGCGGCGATCTTCTGCGGGTTCAGTTCGCCCTCGGGCAGCGCTGGCAAGGTGTGCTGCGGCACTGCGTAGGGCGGCGCACCGAGCGCATCGGCCAGCTGTTCCACGCGCGCAGCGGCAGGACGGCCCGGCAGGCTGATGGTGAGCAGGCGCTCGGGAGCCACCAGCGCACTGGGATGGCCGACATAGCCGAAGTAGGTAATCGGCGGCAGCGCGCCCACCAGTACAACCAGGTCCGCCTCATCGATGACCTTGCGCGCCGGCTCGGGGAAATACGGCAGGCGGTCGAAGGAAGGCAAGCCCTGGCCGCGCTCGGCGCGGGCCGGGAAAGTTTCTGCATAGACGCTGCAGCCGGTATGGGCGGCGATCCGCGCCACGGCACGCTGGGCGCGGGCACCAAGACCGCTCTCTTCGCCACCGCCGCCGAGCAGGAAGACCACGCGCTTGGCGTCGCGGAGGCGCGCCAGTGCCTGGGCCGGCTGGTAATCATCTGCGGGTTCCGTGGATTCTTTCACGGCAGCCACGGCTTGGGCCTCAGCCATGTCGGCGAACTGGAAATCGGCCGGGAAGATCAGGGTACTGCCCTGCCCGCCGGCGGCCGTACTCTGGCGCACGGAGTCAGCGGCCGCAGAGGTGATGTCGTCGGTGCCGGTGATGCGGTGGACCCAGCCCGAGACGGGACGGGCCAGCGATTCGATATCGGAGGTCAGCGGTGCGTCGTAAGGCAGGTGCCAGCTGGTGTGGTCGCCGATGATGTTGACGATCGGGGTGCGGGCGCGGCGTGCGTTGTGCAGGTTGGCGATGCCATTGGCAAATCCCGGTCCCAGGTGCAGCAAGGTGCTGGCCGGACGGCCCAGCATGCGGCCATAGCCATCGGCCGCGCCGGTGCAGACATTTTCCTGCAGGGCGACGACGCAGCGCAGCCCGGGAAAGCTTTCCAGGCCACGGACCAGGTCCAGTTCGGTAGTGCCGGGATTGGCGAAACAGGTATCCACGCCTTGGTCCAGCAGACCGGCCCATAAGGCGTGTGCTCCGGTGTATCGGGTCATTTCTCTTCCTTTGCCGCCGGCGGCCAGCGCCGCGCACAGGCGCTTCTACGGGATCGGGCAGACCAGCCGGGCGCAGCGGCAGGCTGGTTTGCGGTATCGCAATCAACCCGGAGTAAAATCATGTATTTTCGTATAGACGAAATCTGTACATAATTCTGTTCACAGGCTCAATGATTTATTGCTTGATTTTGAATATAAGAGATTTGTGCAATAGCCTTGAGCCCAAATCGGCAATTGGTGACGACCCGGCGTACCTGGCGCTTGGGTGGTCGTACAATGCCTGCCACCGGGCCCAGTGGCCCTTACTGCCCTAGACCATGAATAGCCTGAGCCGCATGCTGGAAGTGTTGACCTTGTTCAAGCCCAGCCAACCCGTCATCGACATCGACATCATCTGTGCCCAGCTGGGCTACACCCCGGCCAGCGCCTATCGCTATGTGCGCGAACTCGGCCATGCCGGTTTGCTGGTGAAGATGCCGCGCGGCTATGCCGTGGGTCCGAAGGTGATCGAGCTGGATCGCCACATGACGCAGTTCGATCCCTTGCTGGCGGCCAGCCGCGACATCGTCGGCGACCTGGTGGCGCAGACCGGGCTGGAACTGTTGATCAGCGAGCTGTATGGTTCGACGGTGATCAACATCCTGCAGGAGTCCGGCAACAATGACGCGCGCCTGAACTATGGGCGCGGCACGCCCATGGACCTGTTCCACAGCGCCACGGCGCGGGTGATCCTGGCCTATCTGCTGCCGCGCCAGTTGCGCAAGCATTTCGATGGGGCCACGGCGGAGGAACTGCGGCTGGTGGGGAGCAACTGGAAGGACTTCTCGAAGGTGATGCTGAAGATCCGCAAGGATGGCTATTGCGTCAGCGAAGGCGAGCTCGACCCGGGCAAGACCGGTATCGCCGCGCCCATCTTCGATGAGAAGCAACGCATTCTTGGCAGCATCACGTTGGCCGGCAATACGGAACGGGTCAATGCGTTCAACCGGGAGTTCCTGTCGGGGCTGATTACGGATGCGGCGCGCAAGATTACGGCGCGCATTGCCGGCTGACGCCAGCAAGAAAACAAAAACGCCGGTCACCTGACCGGCGTTTTCACTGGTACACGCTTGCTTATTGGAAGAGTTTCTGCGGCACGCGCCGCGCCGTCTGCGACGGCAACTCCCCGAACAACTCCTGGTAATCCTCGGCAAAGTGGCTCAGATGGAAGAAGCCCCAGCGTGAAGCCACGTCGCCGATGGAGGCTTCCTGGTGCGTGGTGGAGAGCAATTCGCGCCGCACGCCATTGAGCCGCACGCAGCGCAGATAATTCAGGGGCGTGGTCTCCGCCACCGTCTGGAAACTGTTCTGCACCGTGCGCCGGCTCACCTGCAGCCGCTGGCATACCTCGAAAATGCTGGGCACATTGGCCGCATCCACGATGGCCTGGCGATGCAGCTTCTCGACGATGTAGCTGCGGGTGGTGCTCATCTGGCGCACAGGATCGGAATCCGGCGCCGACAACAAGCCCAGCAACTCACCCAGCAAGGACGACTCCAGCGCCTGCTCACGCTGCTCCGCCTGCGCATCGGCCTGCCACTGCCCGCCATCAATCTGCAGCATCGATTGCGAGAAGATGTTGAGCAAGCGTTCGCGGCAAGCACGCAAGCCTTTGGGCGGCACCTTGATGACCGGCTGCCGCAGCAAGGCACTGATACGGTCGGGGTCGGGCATCTGGTGCAGGTGCTCCTCGAACAGGTCGCGGTCAAACGTCAGCGACAGCAGGTCGGTATCCATCGGCATGTGGAACATGAATTCCTCGCCGCCCTGCAGGAACAGGATGCTCTTCTCATCGGCCTCGCGTCCCTGCACGTGCGCCGCACCCGGTGCGGCAATCGGGAAGGCGAAGCAGATCTGGTCCTTCGGTGCCTCGCCATGCTGGACCACGCGCTTGTTGATGCGCTCGCGGAAGGCGTGGCAGCGCCGGGTCGACAACTGCATCAGCGAGCTCTCCAGCTTGCCGGCGGAAATCTGTGCATAGGTCTGCTTCCACGCGCCGATGGCGGCGGCGTGCACATGCACATCCTGAAAACGGTGAATGCTTTGCAACATGGTCTCTCTCCAAGTGAGCCGCGATTGCCCCCGCGAGCGTGGCTCTGTCTCCATGCATTTAACGTGCCTGCATTTTCATTGTTTTGATGGGATGTCTGCGTCAGTGCAAGGGACCTGGATGAGATCCGGTCCGGGGGCCGCGCAGTGTCTGCCTTTCCGGCTAATTTTATGCAAATTTATCTCAATGCCAAAATTTAGCAAATACTTTTACAATTTTCCAAGCTGTCAGGCTCGATATTTCAAAATAGTGCAACTTTAGTTTTTTATGCACAACATCAATGCAGGCTGGACAAGAACAGGGCAGCCCTTCTTTCCGTGCATCAACAGCTTCACCGCCATCGCCAGCCGAATTGCTCATTTGGGCTAACTGCGCGGCCCTGCCCTCTATACATTCTGGCTCCATGCAGGCCCAGGTGCGCCCGTCCGCAGGACGCTGCGCATGACCCGCATGCACTCTCCCGACAACCCACCACGAGAATGAGCATGTCTCTCCATCTTCAGCACTTTATTGCAGGCCAGGCCAGCGAGGCCTCCGGTGGCCAGCGCATGAACCTGGTCAATCCCATCAACGAGGAAGTCTACGCCAGCGCCGCGCAAGGCACGGCCGAGGACGTGGCGCGGGCCGTGGCGGCGGCACGCGCGCAGCTGGACGGCGGCGCATGGAGCCGGCTCTCGGGCCTGCAGCGCGGGACCCTGCTGCATGCGCTGGCCGCTCTGGTCGAGCGCGATGCCGACTTGCTGGCCGACATGGATGCCAATGCCATCGGCCGCTCGCCCATGGAGCCGCGCATGATGGACGTGCCCAACGCCGTGAGCCACCTGCGCGCCGCCGCCGGCTGGGCCAACCAGATGGAAGGCCGCACCATTCCCACGGCCGGCTACATGGGCAAGCCCACGCTGTCCTACACGATCCGCGAACCGATCGGCGTGGTCGGTGCCATCCTGCCTTGGAATGCGCCGCTCATGATCACCAGCTGGAAGGTCGCCGCACTGCTTGCCGCCGGCTGCACGGTGGTCATCAAGCCGGCCGAAGAAACCCCGCAATCGGCCCTGCACCTGGCGCGCCTGGCGCAGGAAGCGGGCTTCCCGGATGGCGTGATCAATGTGGTGACCGGCTACGGCAACGAGGTCGGCCGTGCCCTCTGCGAGCATCCGGACGTGGCCAAGATCAGCTTCACCGGCAGCCCCGAAGCGGGCCGCGCGATCCAGCGCATCGCCGGCGAACAGTTCAAGCGCGTGACGCTGGAGCTGGGCGGCAAGAGCCCGCAGATCGTGTTCGACGATGCGCCTTTCGAAGATGCCCTGTTCGGCTGCACACTGGGCCTGTTCGTCAACCAGGGACAGGTATGCGCGGCCGGTTCACGCATCCTGGTACAGCGCAGCCTGGCGCAGCGCTTTGCCAAGGCACTGGCCGAGGCCGCCGCCGGCATCACCGTGGGCGATCCGCGCCAGCCGGGCGTGCGCATGGGGCCGGTGGCCAAGAAGGCGCAGTTCGAACGCGTCAACCGCTACATCCAGCAAGGGATGGACGAGGGGGCCACCCTGCTGGCCGGCGGTGTCTCGCGGCCGGACAAGGGCTGGTTCGTGCAGCCGACGATCTTTGCCGATGCCAACAACGGCATGAGCATCGCCCGTGAGGAAATCTTCGGGCCGGTCGGTACCATCATCAGCTTCGATACCGAAGAAGAAGCCATCGCCCTGGCCAACGATTCCCGCTACGGCCTGGCCGCCACGGTCTGGACCGGCAACCTGGCCCGTGCACATCGGGTGGCCGCTGGCGTGAAGGTCGGTGCCATCGGTGTCAATTGCTGGAGCCCGCTGGATGCCAACCTGCCCTGGGGCGGCATCAAGGACAGCGGCATGGGCCGCGAAGGCGGACTGGCCGGCGCATTGGCCTATACCGAAGAGAAGACCGTCACGGTGCTGCTGGCATCCTGAAGTCGACGCGCCGGATCATCGGCGTACGGAGCAACAACGCGGTGCGGCGCAAGCTGTGCCGCGTTTTTTTGCGCCCGAATACAGGCGTGAATTGACGCACGAATTGACGCATGAATTCACGCATGAATTCGCGCATCAAATCACGCCTCTTTCCTGTACCGAAAAACGCAGCCCAAAGAAAACGGGCCTCGCAATGCGAGACCCGTTGAGCAACGGTTCCTGCCCGGCCGGAGCGCAGCTACAGCTTGTGACTCCCCAGCGCAGCGAAACGCATCGGCGCACAGCGGCGCAGGCGGCTGGCCAGCATCACGCCGATGACGATGGCCAGCGGGATCATCGAGCACAACGCCCAGGACATGGATTTGCTGGCCCCGGTCAAGACATCGAAATGCAGGATGGCCGTACAGAGAATGTAGAGCAAGGCGACCAGCGAGACGGCCGGCAGGATGCGCACCCGCCAGGCGCTGTCACAGGCCTGCGGATGCCGCCGGAAATAGCAGATCACGGCCGCCGAGGTCATGATCATCAGCAGCATCAGGCACAGTGCGGCCAGGCTGGAAAACCAGGCGAACAGATGCAGGATGGGATGCGCCCCCGAGACCGCAAAGAGCGTCACCACCACGGCCGCAATGGCGCTCTGCAGAGCCGAACCCATGTGCGGACTTTGATAGGTCTTGTGAGTGGTCCCCAGCAGGCGGTGCAGCAGGCCGTCCCGCCCGACCGCATAGAAATAGCGCGCGGCCGAACTGTGGAAGGCCAGCAAGCCCGCATAGATGCTGATGACGAAGAGGATACGAATCACAGCCGTCAGTCCGCCCCCGGCATAGTGGTCCGACATGACGTAAATGAAGGCGGTCGGGTCCTGCATGTGTTCCAGCAGCTTGACCACCTTGTCGCTGCCGGCCCCGATGATGAGCGCCCACAGCGAGATGCCATAGAAGGCACCGATCAGCAGCACCGAGGTATAAGTGGCAATCGGTATCGCACGCTTGGGATTCTTGGCCTCTTCGCCATAGATGGTGGTGGCTTCGAAACCGATGAAGGCGGCAAAGGCGAACAGCAGGCCGATGGAGGGCGTACCGCTCATGACATTGGCCGGTGCAAAGGAATCGAGGTTGACGCCATGGTCGCCGCCAGCACGCAGGATACAGAAGTCCAGCACCAGCACCGCCAGGTACTCGGCCACCACCACCACCGACAGCAGGCGCGCCGACAGGTCGATGTTGCGGTAACCGAGCACGGCCACGCTCAGCATGGCCAGGGCCGCATAGACCCACCACGCCAGTTGTACTCCGAAGATGTCGAAGATGGTGGCCGACATCACCCCGCCGAACATGCCATAAAGTCCGATCTGCAGGATGTTGTAGGCGAACATGGCCAGCACCCCGGCCACGCCGCCGGCCATGCCGCCCAGGCCGGCGCTGGAGAAGGCATAGAAGCCGCCGGCATTGGTGACGTGGCGCGCCATGGTGGTATAGCCGACCGAAAAGGCCAGCAGCAGCAACAGGATCAGCACCAGCAAGGCCGGTGTGCCGGGACCGTTGCCGAGCATGATGCCGATCGGAAATCCGCCGGCGATCACGCTCAAGGGACTGGCGGCGGAGACCACGAAGAAGATGATGAAACCTACGCCCAGGGCGTTTTTCCTCAGCGCATTTTCTTCCTTGTCATGCTTGCTGCAATCGAGCTGGCTCATCGGACCCTTACCTTTTCTGAAAACACCTGCGTCTCGTCATCGCCGTGGCAGCGGACAGGCTCATGTCCTTGCACACCGGCATCTTCCGCGCCCTGCGGGCAGCGTGAGGGGTGATGGCATTCTAGAGAGCTGCGGCTTTTTTCTTTAACCCAAATTGGCAGTCCGGCAGACGCCGGACATGGCAGTGCCGCCACGTACTCCTGATGGATTGTAGGTGGCAGCCGTACGAAAAAGAGAGGAAGGGAAGCCAGAAAGACGGCGGCACGGCCTGCACTGTGGCAAGCCGGCCGCACTGGCTGACGAAGCGCTGACGGCGCGCTCCCGAGGGAAGAGAATCAGGCCGCCAGGCGGCGTTCGATGATCTCGTACGCACGCAGCATGCCGGCGATGCGGGCGTGCTCGAAATCGAGATACAGGGGGCTGTCCTGCCGGTAACGCAGGATGCGCTTGCCGGCGTGGAAGATGCGCAGGCTCATCTCCCAGCCATGCGGCCCCTGAATCGCGATGACGCGGATATCGTAGTCGCGATACCGGGCGTGGTGGATCTGCTCGCGGTCGTTGAGGAGCCGGCGGCCATACAGCCGCAAATCACTGCGCGGACACATCATGCCTCCTGCACGCCTTGCGCGCTGCGGCGCCGTCCCGCCCCCAGCACCAGCACGAAGAACAAGGGCACGAACAGCACCGCCAGCACCGTGGCACTGACCATGCCGCCGAACACGCCCGTGCCGATGGCGCGCTGGGTCTCGGCACTCGCGCCCGAGGCCAGCATCAGCGGCACCACGCCCAGCGCAAAGGCCAGCGAAGTCATGAGGATGGGACGCAGCCGCAACACCGCAGCCTTGATCGCCGCCTCCACCAGGCCTGCACCCTCGGCGCGCAACTGGCGCGCGAACTCGACGATGAGGATGGCATTCTTGGCCGAGAGCCCGATGACGGTAATCATGCCGACCTTGAAGAACACGTCATTGGGCATGTCGCGCAGGATCACCGCTGCGACCGCACCGATCAAGCCCAGTGGCACCACCAGCATGACCGACAGCGGAATGCGCCAGCTCTCGTACAAGGCCGCCAGCACCAGGAACACCACCAGCATCGACAAGGCCATCAGCATCGGTGCCTGGGCCGCCGACAGGCGTTCCTGCAGCGACTGGCCGGTCCACGCCACGGCAAAGCCGGGCGGCAGTTGCTTTGCCAAGCTTTCCATCTCCGCCATGGCATCGCCACTGGCCACGCCCGGCGCAGCACTGCCGGAGATGCGCACCGCCGGGAAGCCCTGGTAGCGCTGCAATTGGGTCGGCACCACCTGCCATTGGGCTTGTACCATTTCCGAGAGCGGCACCATACCGCCGTTCTGGTTGCGCACATACAGCTTCATCAGGTCCTCGATCTGCATGCGCGATTGCGCCTGGGCCTGAATGATGACCTGCTGCATGCGGCCCGCATTGGGGAAATCATTTACATAGAAGGAACCCATGGCCGCCGAGAGCGTATCGCTGATGCTGGCAAAGGAAACGCCCAGTGCGGCTGCCTTGTGGCGATCCACATTGAGCTGCAGGCTCGCCCCCGGTGGCAGGCCATCCGCATACACGCCCGCCAGCTTGGGGCTCTGTGCCGCCAGTGCCAGCAGTTGCGCTTCGGCCGCCTTGAGCGCGGCGTGGCCCTGGTTGGCACGGTCCTGCAGACGCATGGCAAAGCCGGAGGAATTACCCAGCTCCTCGATGGCCGGCGGCAGCAGGCTCATGACCATGCCATCCACTCCGTTCTCCATGGCCGCCTGCGCATGCTGGGCCTCGATGGCGGCGGTGGAACCCTTGCGCTCCTTCCAGTCCTTCAGTTCGGTGAAGGCCATCGCCGCATTGGGGCCGGAACCGGAGAAACCGAATCCCAGCACCGACAGATTGGCACCGATATCCTCGCGTGTTTTCAGATAGCGCTCGAACTGATCCACGGCGCGCGCCGTGCGCTCGGTGGTGGCATCGGCGGGCAGTTGGAAGCTGGTCATGAAATAACCCTGGTCTTCCTCCGGCAGGAAGGCAGAAGGCAGCGCCCGCAAACCCAGCACCAGCAACAGCGACAGCGCGCCATAGAGCAGCATCATGCGCAGACCGCGTGCGATCAAGCGGCCCAGCAGCGATTCATAGCGGCGCGTAAGGCGTGCGAAGGCTCGGTTGAAGGCTCCGAAGAAACCACGCTTCTCGTGATGGCCGGGGGCCACCGGTTTGAGCAAGGTGGCGCACAGGGCCGGCGTCAGGCTCAGCGCCAGGAAAGCCGAGAACAGGATCGATACCGCCATGGCCAGCGAGAACTGGCGATAGATCACACCCACCGATCCCCCGGCCAGCGCCATGGGAATGAAGACGGCGGTCAGCACCAGGGTGATGCCGATGATGGCGCCGGTGATCTCCCCCATCGCCTTGATGGTGGCCTCGCGCGGACCCAGGCCCTCCTCGGCCATGATGCGCTCGACGTTTTCCACCACCACGATGGCGTCATCGACGATGATGCCGATGGCCAGCACCATGCCGAACATGGTCAGCACGTTGACCGAGTAGCCGGCCACCAGCATCACGGCCAGCGTGCCCAGCAGCGCGATGGGCGCGACGATGGCCGGGATGACGGTATAGCGCACGTTCTGCAGGAACAGGTACATCACCAGGAACACCAGCACCATGGCTTCGATCAGGGTCTGCACCACTTTCTGGATGGAGATCTTGACGAAGGGCGCGGTGTTGTAGGGCAGCGAGAACTGCATGCCCTGCGGCAGGCTGGGGCGCAGTTCTTCCATGCGCGCCTGGATCGCCGCAGCCGTGCGGACGGCGTTGGCACCGGGCGAGAGCTGTACGGCCGCCACGCCCGCAGGCTTGCCGTCTTCACGGTTGGCGAAGGCATAGGATTGCGCGCCCAGTTCAACCCGGGCCACGTCGCCCAGCAGCACCCGCGAACCATCGGCCTTGGCCTTGAGCACGATGGAAGCGAACTGGTCCGGTGACTGCAACTGTCCTTGTACTGTCAGGGGAACGGCGATCTGCTGGCCCGGTACAGTTGGCGTATCGCCCAGGCGTCCGGGAGCAATCTGTGCGTTCTGCTGGCTGATCGCTGTACTGATATCTGTTACGGACAGTCCGAAGGCATTGAGCTTGAAGGGATCGATCCAGATCCGCATCGCCTGCTCGGCACCGAACAGTTGCACGCGGCCTACGCCGTCGACGCGGCGCAGTTCTTCGACGATGTTGCGGGCCAGGTAATCGTTGAGGCGGATTTCATCATGGCGGCCGTCCACCGAGGTCAGGCTGACCATGAGCAGGAAGCCCGAGGCCGCCGACTCCACGGTCACGCCGTTCTGGCGCACGGTTTGTGGCAGGCGCGCTTCGATGGCCTTGAGCTTGTTCTGCACGTCGACCTGGGCCAGCTCCGGATCAGTGCCGGGCTTGAAGGTCACGGTGATCTGGGCGCTGCCGGAGGTATCGGCCGATGATTCGAAATAGAGCAGGTTCTTCACGCCCGACAGCTCACGCTCGATCAGGCTGATGACGCCATCGTTCATGGTCTGCGGCGTGGCCCCCGGATAGGTGGCGTTGATCGTCACGCTGGGCGGGGCCACCGAGGGATAGCGGGCAATGGGCAACTGGCTCATGGCGATCACGCCGAAGAGCACGATGAACAGCGCGACCACCCAGGCAAAGATGGGGCGGTCGATAAAGAAGCGAGGCATGCAGGAACTCCATCGGGGGAAACACGCGAAGGACAGCGCCTGCCGGTCAACCCACGGCTTTTTTGCCGCACGGGCTGCCCGACAGTACAATCGCGAGCGAAGGCGGAGTCTGGGGCATGCGCGTGAGGTTTGCGCGATACAACGATGGAGTTTTGATGGAGAACGCAAGAATGGCGGCAACCCAAGTGAAAGCCGGCGAGGCCGCACCGGCCACGGGTGCGCTGATCCTCATCGCCGAGGATGCACCCGAGATCGCCGAGATCCTGGCCGCCTACCTGGCCCGCAGCGGCATGCGCAGCGTGCATGCGGCCGATGGCGCGCGGGCACTGGAGCTGCATCTCTCGCTCAAGCCGGACCTGGTGCTGCTCGATATCCAGATGCCGCAGGTCAATGGCTGGCAGGTGCTGGCGCAGATCCGCCAGCGCGACAACACGCCGGTCATTCTGCTCACCGCGCTGGACCAGGACGTGGACAAGCTCACAGGCCTGCGCATCGGTGCCGATGACTACGTGGTCAAACCTTTCAACCCGGCCGAAGTGGTCGCGCGCGTGGAAGCGGTATTGCGCCGCAGCCTGCCGCGCGAGGAGCGCGAAGACCGCCGCATCCTGCGTGCCCCGCCCTTCGTGATCGATTTCGAACAGCATGAGGTGGTGGCCGAGATCGAGGGCGTGAGCCACACGCTGGTGCTGACGCTGACCGAATTCAAGCTGCTGGCACAACTGGCACGCGCCCCGCGCCGCGTGTTCAGCCGCGCCGAACTGCTGGCCACCTGCCTGCCCGAGGGCGACACCCTGGAACGCACCGTGGACAGCCACGTCAGCAAGCTGCGCAAGAAGCTGGAAGACCTGGGGCTGGCCGGTATCCCGGTGAGCATTCGCGGGGTCGGCTACCGCTTCCAGCAGGGCGGCTGATTGCACGCACCCGATACGCATCCATGAAACCCGGCATCGATCTCCTGACCCTCTGGCGCGGCAAGGGACTGGCGCGCCAGATCATCAGCTCCATCGCCATCCTGGCACTGACCATCATGCTGATGGTACTGCTGGGGTCCTACGCGTTTTATTCGACACTGTTCATCTTCCTGCCCACGGCGCTCTCCGCACCGGACAGCTGGCTGCCCTCGCCCGCTGAAAGGGGCTGGATCTTCGTGACCACGCTCGTCGGCGTGGCCATCGCGGTGTGGGTGGCCATCCGGTTATCGCGCCGCATCCTCACGCCCTTGAATTCGGTGGCCACCAGTTTGCGTCGCGTGGCGCAGGGTGACCTGGCCGCGCGCGCCGCCGCAGACCGGCAGCCGCTGGACGAAGCCTCGCAACTGATCAGCGA